>Ga0315282_10005125_pt1 | contig 22453 bp, 20 predicted proteins | sample YL17G07_20_MG_FD_203693 | JGI IMG/M metagenome (GOLD analysis project Ga0315282, IMG submission 203693) | Sediment microbial communities from Yellowstone Lake, YNP, Wyoming, USA - YL17G07_20 | ecosystem: Environmental > Aquatic > Freshwater > Lake > Sediment | place: USA: Wyoming | collected... | reverse complement strand
CCGGGTTGTCTCGTCTTTTAGAGGCAAACCCATTTGCGTCCGTCATCGTCTGTAGCTACAATCGGCCGGGTTTTTTATACCCGTTGCTTAATCAGTTGATTATACAGACATACAAAAATTACGAAGTCATAATCATAGATGGGTCAGATAATCCCCTTATCACGCGGATATCTGAATTTCCAACAAACTTTCAGTTCTTCTGTACATCATTACGTTACGTGATGGGTATTCTTAGAAACCTGGCTATCCTCGTTTCCCGTGGGGAGATTATCATATTTGTTGACGATGATTCCTACGTTGCTCAAGATTTTGTTGCCCGCCATGTCGCCCTGCATAGCATTTCTTATGACGAAAAGGTTGCTGCGGTTCAAGGTCACTCAGTCGGGTCCCCACATGATGAGCGGGGCAACGGATGGGTCCGCCGCGTTTGTACCTTTAAACCCAATGGGAATACCTTGGCTTCACTTGTTACAACTAACTGTTCAATCAAGCGTTCTGCCCTTGAGGCCGTTGGCGGTTTTAACATGGATATAAGACTCGTGGGAGATGACACTGAACTTGGCAGGCGCTTTAAAAAAATGGGCTACACAATTCGGAATGGACCTGAAGTGATTACTATCCATCGAGGAGCAAGCGAAGCGGGGGCAAGATGCGAGCCAGCACAAAGGGCCTGGTGGGTTGGGGTTACAACCGCTGACCGAGCCTTGACTCAGGCTGCCCTTAAAGGATGTGTAGCTGGGGCCTTGTGCATCGGTAAAAACCTGTTCCCTCATTTCGCCAGAGATCGAGCTCTCTTCAGAGATAATTTTTCACTCATTCTGAGTGAATCATGGAAATACTTTTGGCAAAAGAAACATTGGAGTTGTGGCACAGCCCGGATGGAGCATCTCCGCATGACCGAAAAGCTTTTTTTGCAAAGGGTTCAAAGAGTCACGAAGATTACTCAGCAGAATCAAACTCGGATTGATCACCGAGATAGTATTCTTGGAGTTGAGGACATAGAGCTATGAGAGCACATCTCGTCACCGGAGGGGCTGGCTTTATCGGCGCGAATGTTGTAAGAACCATGCTTAAAGAGAAAGGTTTGACCGGTAGCCAAATCGTCGTTTTGGACGATCTTTCTGGGGGGTTCAGGAGCAACCTACCTGACGATCATCGGGTGATCTTCATTCAGGGCAGCATCACTGACGAGAATTTGATCGACCAACTCTTTAAGCGTTACCGGTTTAATTATATTTATCACTTTGCGGCCTATGCCGCCGAAGGACTAAGCCACTTCATCCGCAGGTTTAATTATACCAACAATCTTATTGGCAGCGTTAATTTGATCAACGCGGGAGTGAATTACGGCTGTCAGTGTTTTGTGTTCACAAGTTCCATTGCGGTCTATGGGGTTGGGCAAGTTCCGATGCGAGAAGATATGATTCCTCGGCCGGAAGATCCGTACGGGATTGCCAAATACGCGGTTGAATTGGACCTTAAGGCCTCTCATGAACAATTCGGTCTTAATTGCATTATCTTCAGGCCCCACAACGTGTACGGAGAGTATCAGAATTTAGGGGATAAATACCGCAATGTCGTTGGAATTTTCATGAACCAAATTCTTCAAGGGCACCCAATGACCATCTTTGGAGACGGCATGCAGCAGCGCGCTTTTAGCTATATAGGAGATGTCGCACCAATCATTGCTCGGGCACCCCTACTTGAAAATGCTTACAACCGTGTCTTTAATATTGGCGCTGAAAAACCCTACACGGTGCTTGAGCTTGCCCAGAAGGTGGCCAAGGCTATGGACGTTAAACCTGAGTTCATCCATCTTCCCGGACGTAACGAGGTATTCATTGCCTACTCAGAGCACCAGGCTTGTAAAGAAGTGTTTGGATCTTCTTCGGAAACACCATTAGAAGAGGGGTTGCGGCGCATGGCCATTTGGGCAAAAGCGGTAGGGGCTCGGAAGAGCAAAGAGTTTAATGCCATCGAGATCATGAAAAATTTACCCCAGGCTTGGGGTTCCTATCACTAAGGAGGAGTGGAGAATCTTTCTGAAACTGGTAAAAACATGCGATCTTTGTGGCGGCTCCGAATTTGTACCAGAATTAAAAATGTGGGATATCGTTAGGTGCGTCGCCTGTGACCTTGTTTTTGCATCGAAGAAGAATAATGAGATATCCCTCCTCAGGATGTATGAAGATCGGTATTATGAAGAATCTCATAAATACTTATCTGCTCAGCTCGATGAACCTAATGACGATGAAATTCATCTTGCCAAATCCACGCGAAACATCGTGTGGGATGGCCGACCAGGCAAGCCACGATTCCTAGATGTTGGCTGTGGAGGCGGAAGGCTCGTTATGGCCTTTTTGAAGGCCGGATGGATCGTAATGGGAATAGACCCTTCCCGCAAAGCAATACAAGCCGGCTTGAAGCGCGGTCTCGACCTGCGCACTATTGAATTGAATTCTCCAACGTTAGGTAAATTTGATCTCATCTCCGCCTCTCATACGGTAGAACATGTCTATAGCCCTAAGAAATTTCTTCAGCAATGTGCTAATCACCTTTCTTCTGGAGGTTTCATCCTTCTCGAAGTACCTGATTACGGGTCTCGTTCTGCGAGGAAGATGAGAGAAAACTGGGCGTGCTTATATCCCCAAGTGCACCTTTACCAATTTACAACCGACACTCTTTATCGTTATCTGAGGGAGTCTGGATTTAAGATAGTGCAGTTGCGAAAATTGGGCGGTAGAGGTCCGCTCGAACAAAGAAGAGCCACATACCAGTGGAGTAAAAATTCACATCAGCTGGATGTTAAGAGTGTGCTTTTTGAGTTGCGCCGTCTGCTCTATTGGTCACCGGCCCTCAAACGGGTGTTGAGATATCTCGTTTGGCACACCCTTGGTTACGGTGAATTTATCCGGGTGCTGGCCCAGAAAGAAAAGCACACAAACAGGTAGAAAAGTTGGCTATCGGGTCACCGTTCGACATACCTACCTTAGGTGTTTTGATACTAAACCGAAATGGCAAAACATGGCTTCCGACTGTTTACGATTCACTTGAGGCTGAAGGTTATTGGAGGAAGCGTCTCTACCTGGTTGATAATGCAAGCGACGACGGAAGCGTAGAGTTAACGATGGATAGGTATCCGCAGGTAAGTATCTTAAGGATGCCCCAAAACCTTGGTTACTGTATGGCCTTTAATCTCGCAATGCCCTATGCCTTTGCTGATGGTTGCGATTGGGTCATCTGGGCAAACAACGATATCCGGCTTGGATCAGGGTGTTTAAATGAGCTGGTGCGTGTTGCCCAAAGTGATTCGCGCATCGGTGTGCTCGGACCAGCTTTCTTGGCATGGGAAAATGATGAGCCCAATTATTACATGCTTGGGAGCCATCCGTATGCTATTCCTGCAATGAAGTCTCAATCTCGCAAGCCTATCGATGTTGAATGGGTGGAAGGATCTTTTCTGATGGTCAGCCGTCACTGTATAGAAGCAGTAGGCCCATTAGACCCTTACCTTTTTTTCTATTGGGAAGAAACAGACTTTTGTAGAAGGGCACGACATAAAGGTTGGAGAGTTGTGTTAGTGCCAAGTGCGTTAGCTCGTCATTATGCAGGTGGCTGGTCGGCAGGAAACCAGCAAAATCTTGAGAAAGCAAACGAGTTGCAGTCACGTAATTACTATATTTATAAACTGGCAAATCCATCGCAGAGCTTTTCGCGAAATCTGGTCGACGTTGTGCATCTATTTCTTGTCAGCATAAAACGCTACTTTCCCGAACAAATTTCTTTCGTAAAGTCTCACATTCGAACTTTTTCGAAGGTGATTCGTGACATTCGTGTTATTTATAAGAAATGGGCCCGCGACCGAATGGGAGGACATCCTTCAATGACTAAAGGCGATCTTTCATTTCAAAATATTAAGGTCATTCGGGGAAGGGGATAAAGATTTTCGATTTAGAACAATTTTTTTAAAGTTTCATCACAACTAACCAAATTAAATGAGGTTACCAATGAAAGTTCTTGTCACAGGTGGCGCCGGGTTTATTGGATCCCATCTGTGTGAATTTTTACTTGAGCAGGGATTTTCAGTTAGCGTTATTGATGATCTTTCAACTGGGCGCCATGAGAATATCGGACATCTTGAGGGGAAAGAGAGGTTTGAAATCATTATTGATACTATACTTAACATATCCCTAGTGGAAGAGATGGTCAAATCGGCAGATATTATTTTTCACTTAGCGTCAGCAGTAGGGGTACGCCTCATTATACAGCAGCCTGTTAGGACCATAGAGACAATAGTTGAAGGAGCAAATGTTGTCTTATCCCAGGCGCGGCGGTATAGAAAAAAGGTGCTGATTACTTCATCATCCGAGGTATACGGGAAGGGTAGCAAAGTTCCATTCTCTGAGGAAGACGATACCGTTCTTGGTCCTACGAGCACGCGGCGCTGGGCATATGCAGCTGCAAAGGGGTTAGACGAATTTCTTGCTTTTGCACACTGGTATGAAACTCGGCTTCCTGTAGTGTGTGTTCGTTTGTTCAATACTGTCGGCCCCCGGCAGACAGGCGAGTATGGGATGGTAATCCCAAATTTCGTCGAACAGGCATTGAATGGAAAAGATATCACGGTATTTGGAGATGGTGAGCAAACCCGGTCATTCTGTCATGTCAAAGATGTGGCCTCCGCTTTAGTGGACCTAATAAACTGTCACGATGCTATTGGTAAGGTTGTGAATATTGGCAATGATGAGGAAATTTCTATAAATCGTCTTGCCACTCGGGTTAAGGAGCTCACTGGATCATCTTCTCAAATTGTTCATATCCCGTATGAAAAGGCTTATGCAGAAGGCTTTGAAGATATGATACGGAGAGTTCCTGACATTACATTGGCTAAGAGACTAATAGGTTTCAATCCAAAGTATGGCCTTGATGATATAATACACTCAGTCATTAAGGGATTAAGTGAGTAACTCTGTAAGGGTTTCTGTTATCGTTCCTGTTCGCAATAGAGCTGATCTTTTACTCAAATGCCTACGCTCACTTGTGGCTCAAGATATCGATCCTGACTCTTACGAAATTATCGTTTGTGATGATGGGTCGACTGAAGACCTTACTCTAGTTGTCGCACAGTTCCAACCAGGTCCTCCTTCAGTCAATTTACTTCGTCAGCCACCCAAAGGGCCTGCTGCGGCTCGGAACATGGGGTTTCGAGCAAGTGCTGCACCAGTGTTTGTATGTCTGGATAGTGATATGACCTGTGAAAATAACTTTGTGCACCTTCTAATCGAGGTACTGGATTCGCATCCTAGTTGGGTAGCTGCTGAAGGGAGTGTCGTGCCGGAAGGCGGGGAGAATTCTCCATTGTGGGACGCCCCAACTAATGAAGGAGGGAGCTTTCTTTGTGGTGCAACAGCTTACCGTGCGGATGCGATAAAACGTGTTGGTGGCTTTGATGAGACTTTCAATCTTCCAGGCAATGAAGACTTTGAAGTGGGAATTAGACTTCAGCAAATTGGTAAATTTGGCTATGCTCCTGGTGCTATTGCATACCATCCAAAAAGGAGAGTCACACTCCGGACATTCTGGATGTGGCGACGCTTTTGGAAGTTCACAGTAATCATCGCGAAACGTTATGGAGTTCTGGGTGTTCCGAGCCGTGGCAAGACAACAAGATTTCCACGCTTACGGGTTGCTTTTTGCGCTATAGCAACCTTACCTGCTGGCAGGCTCTTTAAAGCAATATCCCATTTTTTCAAGAATCCATTGGAGGGGGCTTTGGCAGTTTCATATGCGGCATTTGAATCTATCTGTGGCTTTTTTGCATTACCAGAAATATTCTTTTTTCGCTTGTCAGAAAGGCGCAATTATTTTGCAGATAGGGACAGCGACGCATGATTCGGTACCAGCTGCGTGTGATTCTTATAGTCCTTGACGGAGTTGGCAGCGGGGCTATGCCGGACGCCGCTGAATATGGTGATGAAGGTGCCAACACCTTAAGGAATTTGACTCGGGCTGTTCCATCGATGCAGCTACCACATTTAGCTCAAATGGGGTTTTCTCGAATAGTGCCAACCATACGTCCCGAAGCACCAGACGAACCTTATGGAGCCTTTGGCCGGGTACAATCATTGGGCAAAGCGAAAGATACAGTCTCTGGACATTGGGAAATCACTGGATTGGTGCAGGACCCACCATTTCCTACCTATCCACATGGTTTCCCGGAAGACCTCGTGGACAGTTGGTGCAAGCAATGTGGTTTAGATGGAGTTCTAGGCAACTGTGTCGCCTCCGGAACAGTCCTCATTGAGGAGCTCGGCGAGGAGCACCTACGTACAGGATTACCAATTCTTTACACATCGGCTGATTCGGTATTTCAGGTTGCTGCGCACGAAGAGGTGATTCCTTTAACTAGACTATATGAAATTTGCATGATTGCACGGAATCTTCTGATACCACCCCATCTGGTTGCACGCGTCATTGCTCGGTCTTTCGTGGGTAAACCAGGTTGCTTTCGACGAACTGGGAATCGGCGTGACTTCCCTTTGCCGCCTCCAGGAATAACGCTACTTGATCGCCTCTACGAAAGTGGATTGCCAGTGTCAGCTATTGGTAAAATCGAAGATATCTTTTGTAAGCGTGGTATAACCTGCATAGATCACACCAAGAACAATGCTGATGGTATTCGAAGTACATTAGCTCACATTCTGAATGGTCCTGAAGGTGGGCTTGTGTTCACTAACCTTGGTGATTTTGACACACTGTATGGTCACCGTCGGAATCCTTACGGTTTTGCTACGGCTCTCGAACAATTTGACAAAGCCCTTCCCCAACTTCTTGATGCATTGAGAAGTAGGGATATTGTCATCATAACTGCAGACCATGGCTGTGATCCTACCCTTGAGCGACATACAGACCACACCAGAGAGGAAGTGCCACTTTTGGTTGCAGGAGAACTCATACATCGAGGATGCGATCTGGGCCTCCGCACCTCACTTTCAGATTTGTCTGCCACTATTTGCGAGGCTCTTGGACAGAATCCGGTTGGTAAGGGTAAAAGTTTTTGGAAGGAAATCATTCAGTCATGAGAGATATCATTGGAGTTATCCCTGCCGCAGGACAAGGCATGCGCTTGGGCTTACCGTTTCCTAAGGAACTATGGCCCCTTCCTGGACAGAAGAAGTATGTCCCAGTTGCTTTTCGTTCTGTCGAGGTGCTGCGTGCTGCTAATATCACTCGGATTGCAATAATCACGTCACCTATTAAACCAGCTATTATGAACTATTTCGGAGACGGATCACGCTTCGGAGTTGAAATCATTTATGCATGCCAAGAAGTATTTTCCGAAAAGGGTAAGTCGCCAGGTTTATCACGAGCGATCGATTGTGCCTATCCCATCCTGGAGTCCAGGCGTGTCGCATTTGTAATGCCAGACACCTATGTTTACCCAAAGGATTGTTTTCGGCAATTGATTGATGGCGCCGGAAATGCCGATTTGGTTCTGGGACTCTTTCTTACAGACAAGCCACACAAGTTTGGCATGGTAAAAACACATGGGTCCATAGTTTTAGAAATTATCGATAAACCCACAAAGACTGACCTGCGGCTCATGTGGGGAATTATGTTGTGGTCATCTCGGTTTTCAGATCATCTACGAGCTTGCATGAAGGACAACGCTCCAGACTTCGCTACCGTAATGAATCGTGCCATCACCAAGAACATGAGCGTCCGCGCAATTGAAATTGTCGGAGGTAAGTATCTCGATTTTGGCACTTACGAGGATGTGCTAATCGCTGAGGAGTTTATAAAGTCATTAGAGGAGTGAGAGAAACGGCATGAGTGATAAGAAGTATGCAGTAGTAGTGTGTGGTTACAATGAGATGTTCAACTTACCGCGTTGTTTGAAAGGTCTGATTCACACAGTTGAAAAACCAGAAGATTTGATTTTTGTGGACGATGCCTCAACTGATAATTCCTATGAGTGGGTTATAGAGCATTACCCACAGATTACACGATTGCGGAACCAGAAAAATAAGCATTATGCAGGGGCTTATAATGCCGGTATCCGGGTTGCGATCGATCAGGGTAAGGACTACGTTCTTATGGTCAATGCTGATACTGAGGTCGTTGAAGATAATTTTGTGAAAAAGCTGGTGAATGTTGCTGAGAGATTGCAGGATGCTGGATTCATAGGGCCGAAAGTTTACTACCGCCAAAAAGGTGAAATTCAGAACACATCCTTGCTCAAACCAACTCTTTGGCGGCATATCTTTGGATGGTTTTGCTGGCGAGTACGGCCAAGCAGTTATAACCGTTTTGGGGATCAAGAGCATCGAGCCGAATTCATAAACACGATTTGCTGTTTAATCCGTGCTCGCACAATAAATGAGGCTGGTTTAATGGACGAAAAGATGGGTATTTACTGTGAAGATGCTGAATGGATGACACGGGCTGAGGGAAAAGGCTGGAACTCATACTATGTGCCGAAGGAGAGCATTATCCATCATGAGAAGCGTACTGGCTACGAACACTACTCATTGAAGACTTTCATGCTGAAACGTAATATAGTGTACTACATGTTGCTTCGACGGGGATGGAATGAATCAGCCTTGTATGCGTTATTTGCAGTCGCATTGGCAATTATTCGATTTGGGTTCGCTCCCTTAAAACGCGAATCGATGCGAAGACACGTCTACTTTTTACGGCGGCTAGTTATCGTTTATTGGAAGCTCCTTTTGCGAAAACCTTTGGGGCATTGGTTTGGGCCCCCTTTAGGGTCTTGGAACAATAGTTATTTTAATTCCTCTAATTCATTACAGGGACAGGGAGACCACAGAGATAAGTAGTTTTTTTATCAAAATATTCCAGAATACCCCCCAGCTCTGCTGGGGGGATGAATGGCCTACCCTCTCCCCTGGGGGGAGAGGGTTAGGGTGGGGGGGAAATGATCTAATCATCACCCCCACCTTAATCCTCCCCCATCAAGGGGGAGGAAAGTTTTTTAGAGAATTAGATGCCCCGCAGCTCTGCTGCGGGGCACTTCACTCCAGTTGTTATTGGGACAAATCAAAAAGGGTTAATTTTTCCGTGACCCCGTGCCCGAATCATTCTATTACGATTGTATAAGACATGAATAGTATAGTTTTTGTGTGCCTTATAGGTTATCTCGGGACATTGGCTGCTACACAGACCGTCTATGGTTGGGGATTTATGAATCTCCGATGGATTGCATTGTTGGTACTTGTAGCAGTAAGTGGTTTGAGCTGGTTAATCATGCGGTCACAAAAAGGATTAAAACTATTTTTGGACAAAAGTTCTATCATACTGTTGGTTTATTTTTTGGTTACTTTTTCGACGGTCATTGAGGCTGAAAATCCATTGTTTAGTGGGCTACGATGGTCGTCACATACCATGATGCTCACCATTTTTTTGGTTTTTATCCGACAGAACTTGACTTTCAATCAGGTCCAAAAGATTCAGGTAGTATTGAAAATCATTATCGCCGTTTTGTTGTTTTTATCGTTACTGAATCCAGCGCCCCAAACAATATACGATAGCCTCCAGGTATTCCGAGGTGCTATGGGTAATGCCAATACAATGGGTCAAATAGCCGCCATTGGCACAATAATATATTTCCATAGTTTTTTGACTAGAAGGGGAAAATGGCTTCGCTACTTAGAGTTTTTTTTAGTATGTATTTCCATGGCAGTCTTGTGGTGGACAGGTTCACGGAGCGCATTAATAACCGTAATAACTGGGATAGGATTGATAATTGTTTTCTATCGTCAAATGGTGCGAAATAAAATGTTTTGGATAATTTACTTAATTTGTTTGGTGTCGCTTATATCCCCAACATTACCGTATAAGGTGAAGCAGTTTATCTATAAAAGTGAAGATCCATCATCGAAATTTATGATACAAATGACTAAAAGTAGATCAGAAATATGGTCTGCTGCATGGGAGGGGTTTAAAAGTCGTCCAGTATATGGTTGGGGATTTGGAGCAGACAGTGAGATTACGAAGGATTGGACAATAAGACTTACGGCCCTCGGTACAGTTAAGAGGGACGCCGTTAATGATTTTCTATTTATGCTAGAGGGATGTGGCGTTATTGGGCTTGGAGCTTACTTGTTGCTCATTTACATAGCCTTGAAGCAGAGACTTACACGACGACAAGTTTTGACTCTTGAAAAGATAAATTATAAACGATTAGATCCAAAGGAATATTATCTCACTGTCAGTCATATACATGCGATCATGTTTATACTTGCTATAAGTCTGCTGGTACTTGTTCAGTTTGACAATACTGCTTTATCGGCTGGTAACTTTATTTCCGTTGTAATCTGGCTAAGCGTAGCCTCTGCAGGGTCACTTCGGAAGGAAGTTCTGTCAAAAGAATTTGGAATATATTATTATTCAATTACAAAGGCGCAGGGATCACAAAGAAAACCTTTTACTCTCTCTTCATTTCGGCAGTTGACCTAAAGCGATATGAGAATAAATGATTTATGGAGTCCCTTTGGTAAAGAATACGCCCGGGCTCCCCAATGGGGCCCCTTAGAACGATGCTATATAGGTACTTTCGGTATGGTAGATTTGCCGAGTCGATTAAGAGCTAGGGTCGTAATACGTGAAGCATTAAAATTTAAAAAGGAAGATGTGCTTGATTTAGGCAGTGGCACAGGTTGTTATTCGTTCTATTTTTCTCGGTGGCCATCTACTCGGGTTTGGGGTATAGATATAAATGAGTCAAGAATTGGAGATTGTGAGCAAATATCAAAGCAACTTAAGAGGAATAATTTGAAATTCTGTACAGGGGACGGCCATCTAGGACTTCAAATGTTTGATTCGACATGTTTTGATCAAGTATTGTTAATAGAAGCTCTTCAATGTTTTCCGAATAGTCGATTGGCTTTGAGTGAGATACATCGGATATTGAGACCTGGGGGTATTCTAATAGGGCACGTCCCTGTTCTTGGTTATTTACGCGAATTCGAAAAAACTTTGTTTGACGATTCAACCCTCAAGAATCTCCTAAGGGAAGCAGGTCTTGAGATTATGTTATTCACTCCGACATTCGGTGGCAAAATCCAAAAATTGTGTGAGATTTTTAATCGTGCCTGCCGTTTTAGACCATTAACAGCTTCGATGTTTCCACTCCTTTTGCTTGTCTCGGGTGCATTTCGGATAGAATCCCCTGATGGGTCTTACAGGCTATTTGTAGCGCGTAAGCCTATTTTATTTCAATAGGATCGATTAAACATTCTATGAATAATATTAACAGCACTTCAAACCATATGCCTTTACGCATTGGGATTCTCATGGACCATCCTAGTCCTCATATGGTTGCGCTCCTTGATGCGATAGCTGAAAGACAGGATTGTATAGCCACTGTGGTTTATTTTGGGAAATCAGCCCCAGAACGCACTTGGGGAGCTCCAACAGGTAGTCTTCCGTTTCGTTTTTTGAAGGGTATAACGTTGTCGGGAGGATTTCGGATAAACGCGAGTTTGCCTCATCTGCTTGGGCGAATGCGTGTCGACGCATGGGTTGTAAATTCTATTTATAGCTCCCCGAGCACGCTTGCTGCTGCATGGTGGTTAAACCATGACTCAAAGCCATGGGTATATATGAATGAACCTCCTCGTCCGCGCTACTCAACAATTTCATCCTTAAAGTACTTATTTCTTGAATTTGTTTTGCAACGGGCATGGGGAGTGATCGGTATGGGCCACAAGGCAGAAGAGATGTACCGTATTTTTCTAATGCATCATCAATCAACAACTTCTATTCCTTATTATATTGATCTTGAAGACTTTTTAAGACTTCCTCTACCCTCAGCTCCAGAAGAAGAGCAAGCGGTAAAGTTTGTAACTTCCGGCCAAATGATTAGGAGAAAAGGGCTTGACATACTCTTGCGCGCTTGTGAATTGCTGCCTGATAAGAAGTGGGAGTTAACACTTGCCGGGGATGGCCCTCTTCGTAATCTGCTAGAAAAAGAGTTTGCCAAACGATGGGATAATGAAAGGGTTAGATTTATAGGGGAAGTCCCTTATGAAAAGCGTTCTTCGATATTTGATGGAAAACATGTTTTTGTCTTCCCTTCGCGTTGGGATGGCTGGGGTATGGTTGTTCCAGAAGCTTTAGCCGCCGGAATTCCAGTAATCTCTACCGATCAAGTAATTTCAGCACATGAATTTATTAGGAATGGCGAAAATGGTTTTATTGTACCCACCGAAGATCCACAATCTTTGGCAAACAGTATGAAATGGTTCGTTCAAAATAAGGTATCCATTCAAGCTATGGGAATAGCTGCAAGGCAATCACTGGAAGATTATCGTCCAGAAGTGGGTGCCGAGAGGCTCGTTCAATTTCTATTAAATCTGGTTGGGAATCAGCAAAAGGTTTATACAAAAATTATGGATTCAAGTACAAGCAATCTTCTGAACTGGAAAAATCTAAGGGATTCGTCTTTATGGCACCGTAGATGGAAGAATAATTTATGTGATTTGGCTAAAAAGATATTTATTAATAGCGCCATCGCGGTCAAGCAAAGGAATATAATGAATGGCCACAGAATATTGGTATATCACTTAGTTTTAAAAGAGGATAGAAAGCGTTTTGAGGATCACATTAAATTCTTGGCCGATAATTTTAAGATCTGTTCCGTGGCTGAAGTATTTCGAGCAATAAATAATCTTCCAAATAACACTACATATAGTGTTGCAATAACATTTGATGATGGATTTCGGCTGTTAATGTATGATTGCCTTGAGGTACTTGAGAAATTCGATGTCAAGGCATGCTTCCATGTCCCGACTGGATTTGTAACGTTGAGTAAGGATCCAGAAAAAGCTGTTCGGTATTGCCTTCGTACCTATTACTATAACTTACCTCTTGATCCCATGCGTCCTGATGATCTAAAGATGCTGGTAGATCTTGGTCATGAAATAGGAAGCCATGGCATTTCCCATATAAGTCTTGCGACGATGACAAAACCGATGGCAGAAAAGGAATTAAATTTATCCAGGAAAAAAATCTACGAGTGGACTGGTAAAGAGCCTGTAAGTTTTGCCTATCCTTATGGTGAGATACAAAATCCTCTTGGTAAAACAACTGATTGGGTTCGAGAAGCTGGTTATAAGTTTGCTTTAACTCTGCGTAGAGGGAAAATTGACGAATCAACAGACCCCTTTCTCATACCCCGTGAACATATTGAAGGAAATTGGCCTATTAACTATCTAAAGTATTTTTTATTTTCATAAAATATTTCCCAGCCTAAAAGCCTAAGCCAGCAGGAAATATATTTTCCCCTCATTTTTTAGGGGATAAACCAAAATGAAAAGTCAATATTTGAAAGATCTTTATTTTTTGTTTTTCGGAAAGATATCAATACTTTCATTTTACTGGCATAAAGTTTTATCATCTTCGCGATTCCAAAATGCTTATGTAAATATTGGCTGCGGAGAAAGATATGTAGAGGGGATGACCAATTTAGATGGTAATATTCTTCGGAAAAAGGATTTGTGGTTAGATATCACTTTAGGTCTTCCATTTTGTGACAACAGTATAAAAGGAATTTATGCATCACATATAATTGAGCACTTCAATAGTAGGAATGTTAAAAATATTTTTCATGAGTTTTTTAGAGTTTTAAAACCAGGTGGGGCAGTGCGTTTAATTGTGCCTTCTCTTGAATATGCAATTAATGCCTATTTAGAAAATAACTTAACTAAGCTGCCGGAATGGCCCGAAAAGTTTAATTCAATTGGTGGCAGATTTAACAATTTTATGCTTTGTGCTAATCAGCATTTTCTGATGTTTGATTTTACTTTTCTCGAAGAACTATTAAGAGAAGCCGGGTTCTCTAAAATTCAACGTGAGGAAGCTAGCCATAGTGTGCATTTTAAGAAGGAACATCTCAAATTTGAAACCGACCCGCCAATAAAATACTGTTCCTTATTAATTGAAGCTGTTAAATAATTAGCGCTAAATACCTAGCCTTAACTTTATTCCTTAAATAAAGATGCGAATTCTGCACATTATACCTTCTTTGGCTCCCGAAACTGGGGGACCGGCACAAAGCGTACCACAAATATGCAAAGCTTTTACAAAAGCAGGAAATGAGGTAGTTCTTTTCACAACGAATTGGCCTAAAAATGAAATGACTTGGAATTGTTTTTCTGAAGAGATCGCGGATGGTTTTAAGATTGTAACTTTTCCTTCAAATCCGAATCTGTTAATGTCCAATTTACCACGCTCCACAAATCTTATAAAGGCGATACGCAACAACGCACAGGATTTTGATATTACGATTATCCATAGCCTTTGGAATCCATTGGTAAGCTTCTGTATGCGAGAGTTCCGGCGAATTGGATCACGGTATTGCTTAATGCCACATGGTATGTTGGATCCAGTCGTTCTTAAACGAAATCGATGGAAAAAAATTCCTTGGCTCATTCTTTGGGAACGAGTCAATATTGAAAAAGCCTCATTAATCATTTTTAATACGGAAACAGAGCTAGAAAAGGCACGTCGAATTGGCTGGGTTTTTAAGCGAACTTTTGTATTTCCACATATTATCGATTTGTCTGAGTGGAGGGAGCTCCCAAGAAGGACTACGTTTGAAAATAAATTTCCAAATGTAAAGGGGCGTGAAGTAATTCTTTTTGTTGGCCGAATAAATTGGGTCAAGAATCTCGATAAGCTCTTAGAAGCAATATCGGTTGTTAAGAGAAGGAGGCCTTCAGCGATGCTGGTCTGTATTGGTCCAGATAACGATGGTTACCGTTCAAAACTTGAGAAGTATGCTCAAACTTTGGGAATCCAAGAATCCCTCCTTTTTGCTGGTATGATGGATAGAGAGGATTTAAAAAAAGCCTATGCACGGGGAGATGTTTTAGCACTCGTATCAAAGAAGGAAAATTTTGGTCGAGTAGTTGGGGAGGCGCTGGCATGTGGTCTACCAGTGGTCTTAAGCGAGGGTGTAGATATTGGTAAAAATTTGCCCCAAGGAGGTCCAGTTCGATGCGTTCGAGCAGTTCCAGATGAAATCGCAGAGGCTCTTATAAAAATGCTGGACCGTTCGGTATCACAAGGTCTTCCAGACGTACAAGCACTCGCACTAGCTGAAAAAACATGGGGAGATTCTTCTGTGATGCAACTCCTTGGGGTTCTCAATTCAACAATTGAGGGAACGGGGCGTTAACACACTTCCATGACCAATAAACTTCCGGTAACAGTATTGGTTGCAACTAAAAATGAGGAGGCGAATATAGGCCGTTGTTTAGCCGCATTAAGTCCAGCACGGAGAGTTATCGTTATTGACTCACACAGTGTAGATTCAACAGTGCAAATTTCTATAGAAGGTGGTGCTGAAGTGGTCCAGTTTGAATATTGTGGCGGTTATCCTAAAAAGCTTCAATGGGCTCTGGATAATTTAAAGATCGAAACACCATGGGTTTTATTGGTCGATGCTGATGAGGTTGTCCCTGAAGATCTTTGGAATGAGATTCATCAAAACATTAGCAATTCCAATGCCCATGTTGCATATATGATCACCAAAGGGTTTCATTTCTTGGGGCGCCGCTTTAGATTTGGCGGCTTCTCTCACTCTGCAGTCCTTTTATTCCGACTGGGTTTAGCGAAGTTCGAAGAGATATTGAATGAAGCATCCGATTCATTCGATATGGAGATACATCATCGTATCATCGTTAACGGTTCTATTGGTAAACTCAAAACACCTCTCATCCATGAAGACTTTAAAGGGTTGACCACCTATATTGATCGACATAATCGATACTCATCGTGGGAAGCCAGGGTCAGAAACAATTTCATCAAGACAGGTCGATGGGGCAAGGATACGATAAAACCGCGTCTATTTGGTGACGAACAAGAACGGAGACGCTTTCTGAAAGCACTGGCCATTCGTATCCCATTTGAGCCTCAGCTTTGGTTTCTGTATCATTATTTGTTACGCTTAGGATTCCTGGAAGGAAAGCCTGGCCTGATCGCAAGCCAGATTCGGGCAAGTTATATCGCTCAGGTCAGGGCAAAACTATATGAACTACGCCAGCAACTTAGATAACCCGTTAAGCTATGCAAAGTCCCAGAGCGAAAAAGTTCATTAAAAGAGGGTTGAGAAGGGTACTGGAAATAGGGCAACGCTTTGGTGTAAATATCCTCCCGCTTCATTTTTACCCTGAAATTCCTGATCTGCGAGAACTCAGAAATAGTGAGCATTGGCGTAAACCGAAAAGCATGGTTGAAGTCAACGGCATAGATATAGCAAGTCAATTTGCTTTTATAGAGGAATGTTGTAGTGAAAAACTCATTGAGAGGCAGAAGAGAGAGAACATTTATGATTCTTGTTGCAACAGAAATGGAGAGGCAGGTTTTGGCATTGTCGAAGCCGATTTCCTTTACTGTTTTATATTCAGCAAGCGTCCTCAAAAAATTGTTCAGGTTGGCGCGGGTCTTTCTACAGCGGTGATCTTATTGGCTGCTAAAGAAGCAGGTTATACTCCACAAATAGTCTGCATAGATCCATATCCTAACGAGTTTTTGAAGCAGGCCCATAATTTGAATGAAATTAGATTGATTCCAGAAAAGGCTGAACGGGTTGACCTCCAAGTGTTCACTGACTTGGGTCAAACAGGATTTTTATTTGTTGATTCTACCCATGCGGTAAAACCCGGGAGCGAGGTGAATTACCTCATCTTAGAGGTTTTGCCAATTCTACATACAGGAAACTGTGTCCACTTCCATGATGTCCATTTTCCTTTTGACTATCCACGGGATATACTGAACACGGGACTGTTCTTTCCCAATGAGAGCGTTTTACTCCATGCTTTTTTAATCGCTAACCGAAAATAGATACTCCGAGCGGCCCTTAGCATGTTACATTACGGAAATCCATTGAAACTTCAAAAGTATTTGCCTAACTATAAACCATCACAAAACATTTATGGTTTGCAGATTTCAGAAGGTCATTTCCCCTCATCGGCATACTTGCAAGTAATAGAATGAGTAATCCTTCAGCCCTTTCAGCAACAATCATCTATCACTTCTTCTATCCGGATGATGTCATCAGTGCCAGGCATTTTTCAGATTTCGCTGAGGAATTGGTGAACCGTGACTGGAAGGTCACAGTTCTAACGAGTAATAGATACTGCCGTTATCCCAGAAGAAAAATTACAATCAAAGAGGAGGACTGGAGAGGAGTACATATTATTCGAATAATAAAGCCAAATTGGAACCAAGCAAATAGATATTGGCGTCTTGCAAATTCCTTTTGGATGATGGTTGGCACGATTTTAAAGCTTTGTCGGTTACCGAGCACGGATGTGATTGTTGTTGGAAGTGACCCGCAATTTTCACAATTTCTCTTCCCCATTCTTCGGCTCTTGAATCGCCAATGCATTTTAGCCTATTGGTGCTATGACCTTTATCCTGAAGCGATCATTGCTGATGAGTCAAATGGACTTTTCAGGTGGGTTGCTCAAGGATTGACCTCCCTTATGGGAAAAGTCTACCGTTCTGTGGATTTATTAGTTGATATAGGACCATGTATGCGAAAAAGATTCGATGTTTACCAGAACAAAGCCCTTCGCGCAACTCTAACTCCATGGGCCCTGGTTGAGCCGAATAAACTGCATGAGCCCGATCCTGTTACACGATATGATCTGTTTGGTTATACACGATTGGCTTTACTCTACTCAGGGAATATAGGAAAGGCACATGATTTTGATCTATTTCTCAAGCTTGCGAGAAATGTATATAAGATAGACCCCCAAATTACTTTTTGTTTTGCATGCCGGGGCAACAGACTTGAAGAACTCAAAGAGGCTATTTCCTCTGACGATTACAATATCCGTCTTGCCCCTTTTGCAGAAGAGTCAAAGTTAGAAAAAAGGCTCAATGCGGCAGATATTCATCTTATAAGTTTACAACCCGAATGGGCGGGTATCGTGGTGCCCTCTAAATTCTTTGGTTCTTTAGCAGTTGGGAAACCAGTCATTTATGCAGGGCCTGAGAATTCCTCGATCGCATACTGGATTAAGGAGTTTAACGTAGGTCTTGTTCTCACACAAAGCAATATGCAACAAGTTGTTGAGAAATTGGTCGGGATAGCAAGAAATCCAGATGTAATGAAAACATGGCAAAAAAATGCAATTCATGCGTACCATGCCTATTTTTCAAAGAAGGTTGTAATGGATAGATGGGATATCACTCTGCGGGAGTTATTGAATAATCATACCCACCATTCCTGAAAGAGAAAAAGGAGAAAAAGAAAAAGGGGACAGGCACCTTTTTGAGATGAGTGGGATATTACATTAGGAAATTTATTACACAATCATAAACAAATCTTTTCGTATCAAGGAGTTTAACAATGAAAAGGGCTCTTGTTTGTGGAGCAGGGGGTTTCATTGGAAGCCATTTAGTGAAAAGATTGAAAAAAGAAGGATTCTGGGTTCGCGGTGTCGATCTAAAGTATCCTGAATTCGGTAAAACCGCAGCAGATGATTTTGTTATCGGAGATTTAAGGGACCAGGTGGTTTGCAAGAGCATTACGGATATTCCTTTTGATGAAGTTTGTCAACTTGCTGCGGATATGGGAGGTGCAGGTTTTGTTTTTACGGGAGACAATGATGCAGACATCATGCATAACTCCGGACTGATAAATCTGAATATATTAGAGGCCTGTCGCAAAAGGAATGTTAAACAAATCTTTTATTCTTCATCGGCGTGTATATACCCTGAATACAATCAGAGGGACCCAAACAATCCAAAATGTTCGGAGGACTCCGCCTATCCCGCTGCGCCGGATAGTGAATATGGGTGGGAAAAGTTATTTAGTGAGCGGTTATATTTGGCCTTTCACAGAAATTATGGGATGGAGGTCAGGATTGCGCGATATCACAATATTTTTGGTCCAGAGGGCACATGGCAGGGTGGACGAGAAAAAGCTCCTGCCGCTCTTTGCCGCAAAATTGCTATCGCCCCAGATGGAGGAGAAATAGAAATATGGGGTGATGGTTTTCAAACGAGATCATTCCTTTATATTGATGACTGTCTCGAAGGAACATTACGGTTAATGAGGTCTAATTTTGCTGGGCCTGTAAATATAGGATCAGAAGAAATGGTAACTATAAAAGAATTAGCCATGATGATTATGGAGATTGCTGGCAAGAAACTAAAACTCAAACATGTACCTGGTCCGTTAGGTGTTAGAGGCAGAAATTCTGATAATCAGTTGATAAAAGAAAATCTAAGGTGGGCCCCCTCTATATCACTTGAAGAAGGTCTGAGGAAGACATACCCGTGGATAGAAGAACAGGTAGAGAGAGCTAGTGGGAAGAGTTTTCATAAGCATTTGAAGATAGCTTGAAAAACCATTGAATGGTATATCTCCACCTATCACATCATGAAAAAGAAAGGTTGGGGCTGAGGTTAAGACAAATTGCTTTAGAGAAATAAAACTGGTATGATGACTTTGGAGGTTTGATATTTTGGGAATAGAAACGGATAAGGTGTTGAGAGAACTAAGACACAGTATGGAAAGCCAGCTCGGGGATCGCCTGGTGAAGATAGTGGTCTTTGGATCAAGGGCGAGGGGAGACTTCGACGCTGAATCCGATACCGATATAGCAATTATCGTCCGTGAGCTTTCAAGAGAGCTCAAATATCAGATCCTCGATACCGTGGCTGAAATAGAGATGAAGTTTATTATTCCTTTATCAGTAATCGTCTTTTCTGAGAACGAGTTTGAACGACTTAGGAAACGCGAACGAAGAATTGCCCTTGATATTGAAAGGGAGGGCATCCCTCTATGATGGAGGAGAACAAAAGGGAGAACATTCGGGAGGAGATCGATAGGGCGACTGAAGCCAGAAAGGCAGCGGAACTTCTCTTCAGCAATGATTTCATAAAAGACGCAGTATCGAAGCTCTACTATTTTCTGCTTTATAGTATCAGAGCACTCCTCCTTACAAAAGGGTTAGAACCCAAAAGCCACGAAGGAGCCCTGAGGCTTTTTGGACTCCATTTTGTAAAACAAGGGCTTTTCATTTCGCAAGATTCTCATGTTTTTTCAAAATTGATGAAATTCAGAGAAGAAGCGGACTATAACCCCTCCTGTGTATTCAGTGAAGAAGATTTCAGAGACTTGGCAATAGAAGCTGATGATCTATTTCTTAAAATCAAGGCTTATCTGAAAGAAAAAGAGTATTTAAAAGAGTAGGTGTTTTTTGTTTTCGTAAGTTAGCTAAACTAGGCAGACGAAACAATCCGATCTTCAAACTCAACGACCCCATGACGCTAAGACTAACCTGAACAAACCCAACAAATTTATCCCGTGAAATGCGAAGCCTATTTCACTGGGACCCAACAAACACACCCCATGCTTAAGTATTTAATCCTTTCACTCTTAGCTTTAATCTTCTCCCTCTTATTAACACCTCAGGTGAGATCTGTTTCTAAAAGGCTTGGAGCTTTTGATCTTCCAGATGAAAGAAAGATCCATGAGCAACCTATTCCCAGACTGGGGGGGTTCTCGATCTTTATCACCTTTAATGTGATTCTACTCATCTCATCCCAATTTGAGTTTTTTTACTTCCCTATTGATTTTCTTAAAAAGATCAACTTCTGGTGGTTATTTTTAGCCTCTGCCGTCGTTCTCGGATTGGGGACGTTTGATGATTTCCGAAAGATTCCTCCCAGTATTAAATTCTTCTTTCAAATCATCGCCGGGACCATCGTGGCTCTCAAATGCTATAAAATTGAGGTGATTTCATTACCCTTTGGCACGATACAACTCGGAATCTGGTCGATCCCTATAACAGTTTTATGGATAGTTGCAATCACTAACGCCGTCAATCTTCTCGATGGATTGGATGGGCTGGCTGCAGGGACCTCCTTCATTGTCTCCCTTGCCATCTTTGGTATCTCCCTCCTCAATCAAAATATCGGAATCTCCCTCATCTCTATCATTTTAGCTGGAAGTATCCTCGGATTTCTCAAATACAATTTCCATCCAGCCTCCATCTTCCTGGGTGACTCAGGAGCCTACTTTCTTGGATTTATTCTTTCTGTCCTCTCACTCCAGGGGAGTTTTAAGGGTACCACAACCATCGCCATCCTGATCCCAATCCTTGCTTTAGGCCTTCCGATCATGGACACTATTCTTTCTATGTTCCGTCGCCTTCTCAAATCCCTCCATATTGTAGATATTGACCATGATAGGAATGTGATCAAATTCTTCTTTATCGATGGCTGGAGTATATTTAAAGCAGATAAAGGCCATATTCACCATAGGCTTATCCAAATGGGATTCACCCAGAGAAAAGCAGTTATTTTCCTTTATGCCATCTCCCTAATCCTTAGTGTTCTGGCTTTTTCATCCGTCTATTTTAAAGATATTAATTATGCTCTTTTTCTTACCGCCATCGGCATTGCTTCCTATATTGGTGTAAGGAAGCTGGGATATACTGAGATTCAGTTCTTGAGAAACGGAGCTATCCTTCCCCTTTTCGATGCACCCGGGCTCAATATAAAAATCCTGAGGGTTTTTATAGATATGGCCTTCATTGCTTTCTCCTACTATATAGCCTTTCTTCTCAGATTTGAAGGAGAGTTCAGGCCTTCCATCAAAGAATACTATCTCGCAACGATTCCTTTTGTTTTATCTATTAAATTGGGGACCTTTTATTTTGGCGGCCTCTACAAGGGGGCCTGGCGTTACACGAGTGTAAGTGATATCATCCGAATACTGAAAGCTGTTGCCTTCAGTTGTATCCTATCAGGAGCTCTTCTCTGGATAATCCCTGCCTATGGTGTTCTCAGTCTAGCCGCGCTCATCATTGATTTTAATCTTCTCTTCTTTTTTATTGTCGGTGAAAGGAGTTCTTTCCGGATCCTTGAACATTTTTACCTCTCCACGAATCATCGTGGAAGAAAAGTCTTGATTTATGGAGTGGGGAAGGGCAGCGTTCACGCGCTTAATGAGTTTATAAATAACCCACGATTGGATCTAAGTCCTGTTGGGTTTGTTGATGAGGATCAGCGAAACCAGGGTAAACAGGTCAATGGCTATCCTGTTCTGGGAACGCTTGATTCTTTAGAGGCTATTCTGGAGACTCATTCCATTTCCGAAGTTATTGTCTCACGAGATGACATCCCAGAAGAGAAGTTGGATCGCCTCTCCCAAATCTGCAACTCCCACAATATTTCTCTATGGCGCTTCCAGACTCGGCTTGAGGAAATCCCATTTGGGGGTTAATCCGTTACCCAAGTCAACCTTATCTGCCAAAAGACAGAATGAACCAAGAATATAAGTAAACCCCGTTAGAAAGTCTTCGACTTTCCAACGGGGAGGCTCACACGGGGCATTAAACCCCGTGTTCGCTCTAAAAGGAATTATATCTTCATCCCCGCTGCAAGCAGCGGGGCTTTCTAACGG
>Ga0315282_10005124_pt1 | contig 22453 bp, 22 predicted proteins | sample YL17G07_20_MG_FD_203693 | JGI IMG/M metagenome (GOLD analysis project Ga0315282, IMG submission 203693) | Sediment microbial communities from Yellowstone Lake, YNP, Wyoming, USA - YL17G07_20 | ecosystem: Environmental > Aquatic > Freshwater > Lake > Sediment | place: USA: Wyoming | collected... | reverse complement strand
ACACAGCCCGGCCAGGTCCTGCGAATGCGAGACAAAGGAATTGGCCACCTCAACAGCTATGGTCGAGGCGACCAACTCGTGCAGGTAGACATTTGGGTTCCGAAGCGATTGAACAGTAGAGAAAAAGAACTCCTCAAAGAACTCTATTCCCAAGAGAACGTCAAACCGAACGAGAGCGAGAAGAAGTCACACTCCAGCAAATCCTTCTTCGACAAGGTAAAGGACGCTTTTTCCTAACTCATGCGCCTCCTTTCAAAATTCAACCAGTTCTTCGGTTTCACTCCGACCGAAAGCAAGGTTGTCTTTTTTCTCGTTGTTATGTTCGTCGCTGGAGGGACAATAAAATTATACAGGATTTGCTTCCCCCAAGATCTTTCCCGTCGGTTCGATTACTCAGAATCGGATCAAGAATTTGCCCAGCGCTCAAGGCGGATCGATTCCCTTGAAGCATCAGTGACTAAGGGGGAACAAACCACCTCCAACAGCTTGAAACCAACCGGGAGAACGAGACGTTCATCCTCCGGGGACGACGCCAAGGTACCGAAGGGGATCCCTGTTGGGACATTTATTGATCTCAACACTGCATCGAAGGAAGACCTCATGAAGCTTCCGGGCATCGGAGAAGCGACAGCGGAGCGCATACTTCTCTATCGAGAAGAGAATGGAAAGTTCAAGGATATCGAGGAGCTCAAAGACATCAAGGGCATCGGTGAGAAGAAGTTTGAGAAGATCAAACCTCTGGTAAGAGCGGAATGAGCCGTCATGGGCCGACCAAACAAGTTCTCCGCGATTCAGTTCACTGGCAAGAAAATCATAGCAGTCGAGTTGGTTCATCGTGGAGACGAATTTGAACTGACTTCAATCACCGAGCGAGAGGGTTCAGAGAACTACTCGATGCTCCTCGCCTCGGTTTCAAAAGGAGACACAGACCTCACTCAGAAACTGGAAGATGACCTTAAATCCATACGAAAGCACGCTGGCATCGACGCACCAAACATCTCCTTCTGCCTTGATAGTCGATGGGTCTTCATCCATTCATTTCCTCTGGACGAGAACCTCTCCGAGCCCGAGCGAGCAGATCAGATCAACTGGGAGTTTTCCAATTACCTGACTCCATCAGAGCACGAGGACTACGTTTCAGCGGCTGCATCACTGGAACAACTTCCTGATTGTCATGCTTCCGTCGTGCTGACCGCATCTGCCAGGCGCGAACTTATTGCTCTCTTTCGCCACGTCACTTCCCGTCTTGGGCTGCAACTCTCCATCATTGATGTCGATCACTTCGGAGCAGAACACTCCCTTCGCTGGAATTATCCTGAAATCGAACAAGAGGTGGTTTCTCTGTTCGGCATCAAGTCAAACCGTCTTGATGCAAGCAGCTTCCAGAATGGCAGACCGGTAGAATACCGCTGGGGAGAACTGGCCAATGGTAATCTCAGTCAGGGACTCCTTGATCAACTCCTTACTACAAATTCAAACAGAAAACCCGCGACGAAGAGGGCTTTCATTTATGGGGAGAAAGATGGGACACCCAATCTTCCACGATTTGACAAAGAGCATGCTCCTCCCGTTGAGGTCTTAAATCCACTCCGACGCGTCAATCTTCCGCGCCGGTTACGTCGTCTCGACCCAGTGAGCGCCCACCGGTATGCTCCAGCTATCGGGCTTGCTATGAGAGAATCCTAACCCATGCGCGTTATTTCGGGAACATACAAGGGGAGGAACCTGAGGCCTGTCCGCGATCCGCGCGTGCGACCGGCAGCAGACCGCGTGAAAGAATCGATCTTCAATATTCTTCAGAATCGAGTCAACCTCCATGGAACTCGTGTACTTGATCTGTTTGCTGGAAGCGGAAGCCTGGGATTCGAAGCCTTAAGCAGAGGCGCAGCGTGGGTTGTCTTTGTTGACGAGTGGCAGGGGGCAACGAAAGTTATTGAAGAAAACATCAAGCTCTTGGGTTGCGGGGACAGATGTGAGGTAATCAAAGCCGATGTGTACAAGTTTCTCCGTCACGCTGAGGAGCAGTACGACCTGGTCTTTGTCGATCCACCTTATCGATTGGAAAGCGCACCTGATCTCCCTCATAGAATTTTCAAGCAGGGCTTGCTCTCCCCTCCCGGACTTATTATCATGGAACATGCAGCTCGGACGAAAATTCAACCAGATGGCAGCTTCTCCCTCGTCTCCGAAAGGGCTTTTGGAAGCACCAAAGTCTCTTTCTTCTCTTCTCTCAGGCCCAAATCAGCGGAATCACCAACTGCACAATGAGACCAGAAAATGAAAATCGCAATCTATCCAGGAACGTTTGATCCAATCACGAACGGTCACATCGATGTTCTTGAGCGTGCGATCGAGATATTTGACAAAGTGATCGTCACAGTTGCACGGAATTCTGCAAAGAGCCCAATGTTCACCGATGATGAACGGGTCGAGATGATCAGGAAGGTTGTGAAGAAGTACGGACGAAAGGTCGAAGTCGACAGCTTCTCAGGACTGCTCGTCGAATACGCGAGGGCAAAAGGCGCTGTAGCGATCGTCCGGGGCCTCCGCGCCATCTCGGACTTCGAGTACGAGTTTCAAATGGCCCTGATGAATCGCAAGCTCTCGAAGGGGATCTCCACTGTTTATCTCATGCCACATGAACGTTACACCTATCTGAACTCAAGCATCGTCAGGGAGATCGCCGCTTTGGGTGGAGACATTAGCAACTTTGTGCCCACATCTGTCGCACGGGAACTCCTTCTCAAGACGCAAGCCCGAAAAACGAAGTAGTCAACAGGGGTCTTGCGCCCTACAGCTTTGGTCCTGCCTTGATTGTCTCCTCAGGGCATCCCACCTCAAACCTCTTGAAATTCTCGATGAACCGTGAGGCAAGTTGTCGATATTTTTGCATGTAGGTCTCTTTGCTTGGCCAGGAAGCCGCTGGACTCAGAACGCTGGGAGGTACTTCATCGCAGGTCTCCGGGACTCCAAATCCAAAGACAGGGTCAACGCTGTATTTCACACTTAGGAGTTTGCCACTCAGTGCGGCGTTGAGGAGGGCACGGGTGTACTTTATGCTAATTCGTTTTCCGACCCCGTATGGTCCACCAACCCAACCAGTATTGACCAGCCAGCAATTCACACCATACTTTAGGATTTTCCTCTTCAGCAAGTCAGCGTAGAAGTACGGATGGTGAACCATGAAGGGACCGCCGAAGCAGGCACTGAATGTCATCTCGGGCTCTTTTCCAAGCCCGACCTCGGTGCCTGCGATCTTCGAAGTGTATCCAGAGATGAATTGGTACAGTGTCTGGTCCGGGGTCAGCTTTGCGATCGGCGGCATGACTCCCGAGGCGTCACAGGTCAGGAGAATGATGTTTTTCGGATGGCCGCCGAGTTTCTCCGGCACGGCGTTCTCGATGTAATCGAGAGGATACGAGGCACGAGTGTTCTCTGTGATTGACGGATCGTCAAGGTCGATCATCCGAGTGACGGGATCGTACACGACGTTCTCGAGGATTGTCCCGAACTTTCTTGTGCAGGCATAGATCTGAGGCTCAGCCGTCGGAGACAGCTGAATTACTTTCGCATAGCATCCACCTTCAAAATTAAAAACGCCGTCATCGCTCCAGCCATGCTCATCGTCGCCGATTAACCTACGCTGTGGATCGGCAGAGAGGGTTGTCTTACCAGTCCCAGAGAGACCAAAGAAGATGGCTGTATCGCCGTCTTTGCCAGTATTCGCCGAACAGTGCATCGGCATCACGCCTTCGAGAGGGAGGGTGTAGTTCAGAATGGTGAAGATCGACTTCTTAATCTCTCCAGCATACGCTGTATTCCCAATGATGCAGAGCTTCTGCTCGAAATTGAGGACGATGAAAGTGTTCGTCGCCGTGGCATCGATTTGTGGAATTCCCTGGAAGAACGGAACTGCAATGACGGTGAAGTCAGGGACGTGCCGTCGATATTCCTCGTTCGTCCTCGGCAAAAGAAACATGTTCCGTGCAAAGAAGCTTTGCCAGGCATGCTCTGTTATGATACGAACTGGCATCCGGTATTGGGGATCTGCTCCTACGTAACAATCCTGCACGAAGACATCCTTTCCCTGGAGATAACCTTGCAGGCGCCCGAAGAGCTCGTCAAACTTGTCTTGGCTAAACGGCCGGTTATACTCTCCCCACCAGATCTTGTCCTCCGTCGTCCCTTCTTTGACAATGAATTTATCGGTGGCCGATCGTGCCGTGTGCCTGCCCGTGTTGACAACAATCGGACCGAGATGGGTGATCCGCCCTTCACGTCGGAAGGCTATCTCCTCGTAGAGCGGCTCTGTTGGCAAGTTCCAGTACACGGCGTTCAAGTTCGTCAGTCCGTGATTCTCAAGACCATAATCACTCTTCAGAGCGCTCGCCTCACTTTGTGCTGGTGATTTGATGTTGAGGAAGTTGTTCATAGCCAATCCCTCACAAGTTTCCGTTCGCCGATGTAGATTTCATTGGGAGAACTCGGATCGAGTGCCCACTTGATCCTCTCAATCCCTTGTCTGATGTCCTTAATGGAGCCACAGTAGCTGATTCGCAGGTGGCCTTCCATCCCAAACTCTTTCCCGGGCACTGTAACCACAAGGGCCTTTTTCAGCAAGAATTTCGACAGTTCTACTGAATTGTTGCTGTATGCTCGAAAATCCGGTAGACAGTAGAACGTGCCATCTGGTTTTGTCGTCCGAACCCCGTTGAACGAATGGAGCTCCTGCATCATGACGTTGCGGTTGTTCTCAACTGTCAAGCGTAGGCTCTCCACAATGCTCTGAAGTCCCATCAACGCTCCTTCTGCTGCAGCCTGAAGTATCACGGAGGTCGTCGTCGTTATTTGCCCTTGAACGTTCGTCATGATCTCCACGAGTTCTTTACTTGCGATCGTCCAACCAATGCGGAACCCTGTCATGCCATAGAGCTTGGAGATCCCATTAACCAAGATCACCTTCGTCGATTCAATATCTTTCGTGGTAAACTTGTAAGCAGAGATCGACTTCTTCCCATCGAACAGCAGCTTGTGGTAAATGTCGTCCATAATGAGGTAGATTCCTTTTCTCTCACAGAACTCGACAATCTCTTCAATGAACTGCTCCGAGTACATCACGCCAGAAGGGTTGTTTGGACTGTTCACGATAATTGCTCTCGTGTAAGAGCTTACAACTTGCTCGATCTCTTTCATCCGTGGATGAAAGCTACCATCTTCAGGCGTGACGATGACTGGCACCCCGTACACCATTCTGACCATCTCCGGATAACTCACCCAGTAAGGGGCAAGAACAATGACTTCATCCTGAGGGTTCAGAAGAGAGAAGAGCAAATTGAAAACTGATTGCTTCGCGCCCGCAGAGACAATCACATTCTCCGGCTCGACAATGCGGTCGTAGTTCTCCTCAGTATACCTGATGATCGCCTTCTTTAAGGATGGGATACCATCGGTGGGAGTATACTTTATGCTGCCGGTCACAAGTTTTGCTGCAGAACTCAAGATGGCATTGATAGGAGCCTTGTTCTGCGGTTCACCTGCTCCTAAGTGAATCACCGCCTCACCACGATCCCTCAAAATTCTGGCCTCTTCGTTCAACCTTAGCGTTGGTGATTCGGCTATCGAACGCGCAAGCTGGCTCACGCTCATTGAAGAAACGCCCTCGCTTTCTTTTCCAGTTTCGACAGTGGCACTAAGAACGGAATGCTGTCCCTGAGGTGTGATGCCCGGCAAGTTTCTTGATCGTGACCTTTATCCTACAAAAAAAAAATCTGGAAAGCAACGCTTAACAGGAAAAAAGGATGGCCCTTCCGTCACGAGGCAACGCTCCTTGAATTGCATCTCGACGACATTTTTTTTACATTGGGATGGCTAAATTAGAAGAAGGTCAAACTCTGGGAGGGTGTATGCCAACGTACGAATATCGTTGCAAGAAATGTGGCCACGAATTTGAAGAATTCCAGAAAATAACTGCCGCTCCGCTGATGCAGTGTCCGGCCTGCCACCAGAACACTCTGAGACGAGTGATCGGCGGAGGCGCTGGGCTTATCTTCAAGGGAGAAGGTTTCTACATTACAGACTATAAGAGGAGCGGAAAGGACGGAGATGAGAAAGAAACGAAGAAGAAAGAGAAAGTCCAGGCGAAAACGAATCCCACCGAGAGCTCAGGCAAATCAGATCCAGGCGGCTCTTAAACAATTCCCACTCAACCAGGAATCGCCATCCGAGTGGCACGTGATGGGGATCCTTGTTTCTGTGCCCGCCCTCTCCCGAATTCACTCCCACTTGATTGAGTAATGAGGAAGAACATCAATGCCGGTATCTATCACCAGGTCCAGGCTGGTCTGAAGCTGTGGAGTCATTCCTGTCCATTGCTCAAAGAAGTCCTTCACCTTCTGTTGATTCTCAGGATTGAGAAGGAAGACGTGAGATTAGTATCCTGGAGATGATTTTGACTGCATTTATTAATCCTTCTTCCTATCTTATCCAGAGAATCCTTCACCATAATATTTCTGAAAAACGTCGACCCGCTTCCGTTTGATTCTCAATCCCAATTGAATCTCACTTGCATCGAAGGGCAAATCTATGAATGAGACAGTCCTCGACAAACTACTCAGGTATGTCGTCATCGATACACAGTCCGTGGAAGACTCGACCGCCTATCCGAGCACGGAGAAACAGTGGAATCTTCTGAATCTGCTCGTCAAGGAACTGAAGGAACTCGGCGTTCCAGACGTCCGGATCGATAAATACGGCTATGTGACAGCGACAATTCCGAGCAACCTTGCTCAATCGGACAAGGCATTTGGCAAAGTCCCGCCTGTCGGGTTCATCGCGCACGTTGATACGTCACCCGAAGTAAGCGGTGCAAACGTGAAGCCGCAAGTCATCAAGGATTACCCGGGAGGCGATATTGTTCTCCCGGGAGACAAATCAGTTGTAATCCGGGTGTCGGAGAATCCTCACCTTGCCGACAATGTCGGCAAGACTCTGGTAACGACTGATGGGACGACGCTACTCGGTGCGGATGACAAGGCGGGACTCGCGATCATCATGAGAGCCGTCCAGACGCTCATGAGCAATGGGAAGATCCCACACGGCGACATCAAGATCGCATTCACGCCTGACGAAGAGGTCGGCACAGGAACGAAGTTCTTCAACCTGGAGGAATTTGGTGCAAAGTTCGCGTACACGGTTGACGGTGACGTGACCGGCGAACTTAATAAAGAAACTTTCAGTGCCAACACTGCGATTGTCACGGTCCAAGGACGGGATATCCATCCGGGGACTGCAAAGAATATCATGGTCAATTCAATTCGAGTGCTGTCGGATATCATCGCCCGACTCCCGAAAGATATGGCGCCGGAAACCACAGAGGGATACGAGCCGTACATCCATCCGTATGTGCTGGAAGGAGGCGTGGGCAAGTCGTCCGTAAAGATCCTCCTCCGCGACTTCAAGACAGAGGGGCTGGACGTGCTTAAGAAGCGGCTGGAAAAAATTCTAGCCGAAGTCGAGCTAATGCACCCGAAAGCGAAGATAGAGCTCAAGATCGTCGAATCGTACCGTAATATGAGAGAGGGTGTCGAGAGAGATCCCCGAGTCATCAACTATCTATGGGAGGCCACCGAACGGTCCGGCCTTAAGCCGAAGTGGGTTCCCATTCGTGGAGGCACCGATGGTTCGAGGCTCACCACCGCCGGCTTGCCGACACCGAACATATTTACAGGGGGTGCGAACTACCATAGCCGGACTGAATGGGTTTCGGTTTACGGCATGGAAAAGTCCGTAGAAACCGTTTTGAACCTGACCCAAATCTGGGTTGAAAAGAGTCGAAGTTAGAGTCTTGCTGACGAAAGAAGCAGATTAAGGAGTGCAGGGTCGGTGGCAAATCTCCCTTTCTGATCCTGAGCAAGTCCATAGTGACCTCTATATAATTCTCCGTTCCTCGAAAGGGAAAAGACCATATGGAAGTTGAATCACAGAACAAAGTCCTCCCGGAAAATGCATACAAAGAACTGAAAGAAGGCGAAGAGTATCGCCCTGTCATGGCACCGGGTCAAAGCTATCCCGAGGTCACTGGCTGGTCTGTCGGTTGGGGACTTGTGATGGCGTTACTCTTTTCTGCAGCGGCGGCATATTCCGGACTAAAGATCGGTCAGGTGTTCGAAGCAGCAATTCCCATTGCCATCCTCGCCGTAGGGGTTACCACGCTTGCTCGCAAGAAGAATGGACTGGGACAGAACGTGATTATTCAGTCGATCGGGTCCACGTCGGGATCGGTGGTTGCTGGCGCTATCTTCACGATTCCGGCACTTTACATCCTGAACCTACCGACGAGTTTCTTTCATACGTTCCTCGCCGCATTGTTCGGCGGATTTCTCGGCATCCTTTTCCTGATTCCATTCAGAAAGTACTTTGTCAAAGACATGCATGGAAAATTGCCATTCCCCGAAGCCACGGCAACGACGGAAATACTTATGGCTGGAGAAAAAGGTGGGAAGCAAGCACTTGTTCTTGTCGTGAGTGGACTCATCGGTGGCGTTTACGATTTTATCGCCACTTCGGTAGGTTGGTGGTCTGAAGTCGTCAGCTCGCGTATTGTGCCAGCCGGCCAGGCATTGGCCGACAAAATAAAGATTGTGTTCAAGGTGGATATTCTCTCAATGATTTTCGGCCTTGGATACATCATCGGCCTCAAGTATGCTGCCATCATCTGCGCCGGTTCATTTCTTTCGTGGTTTGTCATGATTCCTCTCGTGAACGAGGTCGGACAAAATCTCACAGTCCCCCTTGGCGCAACCGCGACCAAGCTGATCTCCGCCATGACTGCGGAAGAAATTTTCAGGCAGTACGTGCGCCAAATTGGGATCGGCGGAATCGCGATGGCGGGGATTATCGGGATCATTCGCTCGTCGAAAATCATCGCCGGTGCGTTTTCCCTTGCCTATCGCGAGATCCTACCAAGGAAAAAATCGGAGGCTGTTGCAGAGACGCGATGGCAGCAGGACATCCGGATGCCATTCGTAATCCTCCTCATCCTCCTCACGGCACTTCTCATTTTCGTGTTCTTCATGGGAGGCGTTGTTTTCAACTTCTGGCACGCCCTGGCCGGTCTTCTTCTCGTCGTCGTCATATCATTTCTTTTCACCACCGTGGCGGCAAATGCGATCGCAATTGTCGGAACGAATCCGGTTTCCGGTATGACACTCATGACTCTGATTCTTTCTTCGGCTGTATTGGTCGGAATGGGTTTGACAGGTGCTTCCGGAATGTTAAGCGCCCTTATTATCGGCGGCGTCGTCTGCACAGCGTTGTCGGTGGCTGGATCGTTCATCACCGACCTGAAAATCGGTTACTGGCTTGGATCGACACCGAGGAAGCAGGAGACGTGGAAATTCCTTGGCACGCTTGTGTCAGCAGCCACTGTCGGCATCGTCATTCTGATACTCAATGATACGTATGGATTCAAAGGCCCAAAAGCATTGGTCGCCCCACAGGCGAACGCAATGGCGGCAGTGATTCAGCCCCTCATGTCGAATGTCGGCGCACCTTGGATGTTGTATCTTGTGGGTGCAGTGATCGCCCTACTCCTTACCATGATCAAAGTACCTCCGCTCGCGTTCGCTCTCGGGATGTATATCCCTCTGGAGTTGAACACACCCCTCCTCACCGGTGGTCTGGTTGCCTGGTTTGTTTCTTCGCGCACGAAGAGTGAAAAGCTTAATAACGCCCGCCTTTCACGGGGCACACTGATTGCCTGTGGATTCATAGCTGGCGGCTCTCTGTTCGGCGTGTTCGGCGCATTCTTGAAATTTGCGGGCATCGATCTAATGAATTCCGCTTGGCAAGAGACTCGCACTGCGGAAATCATCGGGGGGGTGGTCTTCCTGCTGCTCGCTGCTTATCTGATCTGGGATTCGATGCGGGCCAAGGAAGAGTGAGGGAGAGATCGGAATCGCCAAGGTCTAAGAAAGAGTCGTGATACATATTTCCTTATTGCACTGAAATCCGTTGAAAACAAGAGTCGCGTTTCGTACGTTAGTGCAGACTTTATCTGGAGAAAACTGGCTTCAATTGGAAGGCTTACCTTTTTCCAACAAGGCACCTGAACGAATCTCTACGAACTAACGACACAGGAAGATCTCTGCTATGGCACTTATCAATTCATCGAGCCGAACGCTCATCAAGGACTACTCTGTCAGCGAGCTCATCGAAGCTGCAAAGCTGATGCGCGGGTACAATCTTGTTTCTCTGTGCGCCGCGGGCTCGGGCCACGCTGGTGGGACGCTCTCAATCATGGACATCGTGTCGGCGTTATACCTCAAGATTGCTGACCACGATCCAAAGAATCCCCGCTGGGAAGACCGCGATAGGATCATCTGGTCAACGGGACACAAGGCCCCGAGTCTTTACCTGGGACTGGCATTCGCCGGCTTCTTCCCCGTCGAGGATGTCGTCCTATTGCGGAAGCTCTGGGCTCCGTTCCAGGGTCATCCTCATTGGCCGAAACTTCCGGGCATTGAGGCGTCGACGGGATCACTTGGGCAGGGGTTGAGCCTCTCGGTCGGGATCTGCCTTGCTGCCAAGCTCAACAATAAGAACTTCCGCACTTTCTGTATCATGGGAGACGGCGAGCAGCAGGAGGGACAAGTCTGGGAGGCAGCGATGGAGGCTGCTCACTACCGTCTCGATAACCTCATTGGGATTGTCGACAATAATAAGCTGCAGATTGATGGCCCCGTTTCGGAAGTGATGAATATTGAACCGCTGCCAGAAAAGTACCGAAGCTTTGGTTGGGAAGTCATTCAGATCGACGGCCACGACATGAGACAAATCCTCCTGTCACTTGGAAAAGCGAAGGAGGGATTGGGCAAACCCGCGGTGATCATCGCCGACACGGTAAAGGGCAAAGGCGTGAGTTTCATGGAAAACGTTCCTGGCTGGCACGGCAAGGCACCGAATCATGATGAGATGGTGAAGGGATTGCAGGAACTCGGGCTCACAGAGAAGATCCCTTACAGACAGCTCCTCGAGCGAGCGAAGAAGTATCAGGAGGAAGTCGACAGGAAGCTCGATGCGAAGATGCCGAAGTTTGGTCGAAACTATTGGTGGAACAAGTCGGAGACGATGAAGGCGAAAATGGAGCCAACGCGCAAAGGCTTCGGCCAATCGCTCGCTCAGAACGGTGACGATGAGCGTGTCGTTGCGCTTGGACTGGACATTTCCGGATCAATTACGATCAGTGACTTCTACCAAGGCAAACCTGAACGGAAGAAGCGCTGGATAAGTATGGGCATCGCCGAGCAATCTGCGACAGCCGTAGCAGCCGCGCTGGCCAAGGAAGGAAAGCTTCCAGTGTTTGGAACCTATGGGACATTTGCCGCGGCACGAAATCTGGATCAGCTCAGAGTCTCCGTGTGCTACGGAAACTTCAACGTATTAGTTGCTGGTGCACACGGAGGAGTATCTGTCGGTCCCGACGGTGCAACCCACCAGGCGCTCGAGGATTTGTTCGCTATTTGTGGTCTGCCAAATATGGTTGCAGTCGTTCCGTGCGATGCCATAGAGACGAAAAAAGCTACCGACTATTTGCTCCTGAAACACGTAGGTCCAAAGTTCATCCGCTTTGCCCGGGAGGCAACGCCAATAGTGACAAACGACCGGACACCTTTTATCTTCGGAAAGGCGAATGTCATCAGGTTCCGCAAAGAGGCGGAGAACTTCACTGATGCATTTGAGACAGTTCTCGCCTCGACGTACAAGAATGAAGGAGAAGACCTCTCGATCATTGCTTGCGGGCCTATGGTTCCTGAAGCCATGCGTGCGGCATATATTCTGAAGAAGGACTTCGGCTACGAAACCCGCGTTGTCAACCTGCACACACTGAAACCCATTGACGAAAATGCAATTCTTAGTGCGGCAAGAGAAACAGGCGTAATCATCACTGCCGAGGAACATCAGATTGGAGCGCTCGCTTGGCGCGTAAGCGGAGTTCTCACATCAAGCAAAGAGCTCTACGGTCATCCTGTGATCACCGGTGCGATTGGGGTGAAAGATCGGTTCGGCGACTCAGGCGCGCCGTGGGAATTGATCAAGGAATTCGAGGTGAGCGCCGAACACATCGCCCAAAAAGCGGTGGAACTTGTGAAACTGAAGAAGGGGAACGCTGTCCCTGAGCCGGAAAGAGCCGGGAATTAGCGAAGTGAAGAAGAAGCAAATCACTTCAGATGTAGCTTGTCGAGCTTGGGTTTAATCACAAGTCGACAGTACGGCGCGTTGGAGTTCTTGTTGAAATACTCCTGATGGTAGTTCTCCGCCTTGTAGAAGTGCGTCAGGGGCTTGATCTCGGTGACAATCGGATCCGAAAAGTTCTTCTGTACCTCCTGCTTCGATTTCTCTGCAGCGGTCTTCTGTTTCTCGTCGTGATAGAAGATGACCGAACGGTATTGCGTACCCACGTCTGCTCCCTGACGATTCAGCGTAGTAGGGTCGTGAGCTTCCCAGAAGACCTCAAGCAGTTTTTCGTAGCTGATTTTTGACGGATCGAACGTGATCTGTGCAACCTCAGCGTGACCAGTTCTGTCTGTGCAGACTTGCTCATACGTCGGATTTGGTGTCGTCCCACCTGCATACCCGGCAACAACTGACTGAACCCCGGGGAGCCGCTCAAACACTGCTTCAACGCACCAGAAACAACCGGCACCTAGTGTTGCTTCTTCAAGCTGAGGCATTTGCTTTCCTTTCTGAGAGACGCAGACAGAACACAATAACAGGGTAACGAGGACCAGCTTCTTCATCATCATGGCACCCAACGCTCAATCATAGAAGTCTTCGTGCCACTTGAACGCACGTGGAACCTGCAAAGTTCCTCTCACTGCTCGTTCTTCTTGTGTCGCCTGCCTTTTCTTGACCTTGCCTGGAAAATGATTCCCACAATCGAGAGAACAACAAACAGCGCCAAGCCAACCTGAAACCCTCCGTCAACAACTTGCGCGATAAGGTACGCACCGGTCACTGATGAAAGCAGAATCAGCGCCCACTCGAAAAGCACTGCCATGAGCAAGGCGCCAACGATTGCCCCGATGATGACGGGTATCCATGGAAAGTGTGCGGTGTCCGACCCAAACCAATTCAAGAGGAGAAGAGCTGAATATCCACCCGCCACCATGCCGGCAACGACCACAGCAAATTTCTGGAGAAACACAGCGAGGAGGGCGCCGAGGAGACCGACTCCGAGCGCAATGACAATTGCCCACGGCTGAGGCTGGGCATGCAAAACGTCAGAGGCGAGGCCGATGGCTACCAGAAAACCCAGAGCACCTACAAGCAACCAGAAGAGCTTCCGACCGAAGATCAGCAAACAAAGACCGACCAGGATTTTTAGGATTTCCATGAGAGTTGGATTCTTACGATTGTGATATCAGACAACTGGAGTCCACCTATTAGGTGGGCTCCAGTTGGTGGCCATCAAACCCAGTATCTGTTGTCGATGGAACGCAACAAGGCGTTTGAATGCTCTGTGAAGTCTCGCGCCGATGGAAAGTAACCCATTACTAAGCTCGTGTCTAGGACAAAACGATCCTGACCTCGATGCTGCAACCCCAATCGACCCAAGTAGTCAGAATAACTGGAGAACTCCCAGTCCTCCAGCCTCTTCACCAAGCCTGCACGCACAGGGTTTTGATGAACATAGGTCACAACGGTTATCAGGTACCCTTCGTCATCGATGCACCTTGCCTTTGTGTGCAACTGAAAGAGGCTCCCGTGCCGGTCATGGCGCCTGTTAATCGCCTTTGTATACGAACTCAGCAGTACCCCTACACTGTTCCTTATCCGCTCAGTATCCTGAGACTTGACATGCACAAGAAAGTGAAAATGCGTCGGCATCAGGCAATAAGCGATAACTACCAGATCGTTCCCAAGGTAATGCTGAAACTTTCTGAGAAAGTAAGCATAGTTCTCCAACTCCTTGAAGACGATCTCGTCGTTGTTGGAACGATTATAGAGGTGATAGTATTGATGCGGAAGAAGTTGCATTGCAATCCTCAGCTAACTCGCCTAACTGGAGTCCACCTTTAAGGTGGGCTCCAGTTATGTTAGCTAATACTGATCGACCCTTCGATCAGCGAGAAGATCATTAAACTCATTGATTTTCTTGTTGTCCGCTTCAGCGAGATTGATCTCCTCAACTCCGATCCCCTGCTCGTTCCCCCCAAGCCGCTTCAAGATGGTACCCGTCGGGGAAACGATTTCACTTTTCCCAATGTACCGAAGGTCGATGCCCGCTCGGTTTTCGCGACCGATTCGATTGGCAGTCGCTGCAAAAACTCGGTTCTCAAGACATCTCGTCACCATGGCATCCGGACAATGCGGGAGGACGAGATTTGATGGATGGGCGATGAGCTGAGCTCCCTTCAGCGCTAATGTCCGCGCACTCTCGGGATAGATCCAGTCGAAGCAAATCATCAATCCAACTTTTCCAAGGGGGAGATCGAAGACTGAAAAACCGAGAGTGCCCGGAACAAAGAAGAGATTCTCGCGGTCAAATAGATGCACTTTCCGATACAGTCCCACTAGGCCGTGAGAGCCCACTAGAGCAGCGGAATTATAGATTCGATCAGCTTTCTCAGCAAACCCATAAACAACATAGGCGGATCGTTCTGCAGCAAATTCCTCCATCGTCTGGAACGTCGATCCTGAAACCTCCTCGCTCAGCTTCCGGACCTCCTGTGCATCAATGAAATTGTATCCCGTGTTAAAGAGTTCGGGCAGCACGTAGAGATCAGCCTCGACGCTTTCCATGAGCGCTAGCGCTGCGTGGACGTTTGACTTGACTTCGCCGAAGACGGGATTGGTTTGGACGACTGCGAGACGCATGGTTTCAGATGCGTAGGTCAATTTTCACGACTCGATTTAGTCAAGAGAGCAGGCTACTCAAGTTCTTTTTCAAATATCCAGATCGCGCCGTATGTATGTCCACTTCCATTCTTCCCACGAATTGGCAAACCCCGCTTTGACCGGATTGTTCAACAGATACGCGACAGCGCGTCGCAGTTCGCTTGCGCTACGGACGACATGGTCATAGCTCTCATGCAGCCAAAAGCTACCCTTCCGACGCAAGATTTTGTTTGCCTCTTTTGCAGTATACCATTTCAGGTTTTCAAGAATGTCAGTCAAATTGTAGGGCGACGAGCCTCGTTGCGCTACTGCATCTAGACTGAATACCAAATGCACATGGTTTGGCATAACGCAGTACGCGAACAGATTATACTGCTTTCGATCTCGGTGGTGAATTGCACTCGCAACCAACTCTGCAACTTGCGGATTCTTCAGCCAAAGTGTGCCATGATTCGACGTGTCCAACAATGCATCGAAGTTGGCGAAGTATCGCTTGCGTTGATCAACGATTCTCACCTTCCGTACTCTCTTGTCTTTGATCATTGCAAGAGACTTTTCTCGCTCGGTCTGGTCTTGCTTCAGCCAAAGACCCGCTCAATCGAAAGGTGACGAAAAACGTCGCCCCAGCAGGTTGATAGTGGGGTAGATGTCGGCGATAGTACAAACTGTTTTTGTCAACCATCATTGCCGCAGCGATAGTCGTGCACGAGGATTCCTGTAAATCAAGCTTATTGCTCAACGAGTAGTGCTTTGTAGGTCGACCAGACTGGTCGACCTACTATCACGAACTGGCACTCCCAGCCCGCCATTCTTTCGATGAGGATGGGTTCTTACTCGCTGGTAGAGCTGGCTTCGTTGAATTCACTCTTGTTCCGCCGCTCCTGCGGCCGAATGGAGATCGGTTCCAACGCGGGAGCGTGTGAACGAGCGAATTCCGAGATTATTGTCCGACCATCTCATCATTCCGATTTTGAAAACTCAAACGACTCTGGAACAGCGATCTTCAAGTAGTCCCTGCAATCCATGATGATCGAATCTGTCAAGGAACCAGCGTTGAAGGCGATCTTCTCATTTGCAGTGATGGAGACGTCGACGTACAAATCGAATGGCGTGATCGGCTTGCCGAAGGGAGGAACCGCACCCGGAACAAGTCCGGTGAGGTTCATTAGCTCTGCTTGCGTTGCAAACCTCAGCTTCTTCTCCCCAAAATGATCTTTGATTTTCTGGGAATCAATTTTCCTCGCCGCGCTCAGAACGAACAGCTTGAATTCCTCTCCAACCTTCATCAGAATCGCTTTTCCCCCTATAGCGAGGTCTTCTCCACGCGCCTTTGCGGACTCGGCTGAAGTCCTCGTTGGTTCGTGATGCACTTCTCTGAATTCAACACCATGTGAAGCGAGCAGCTTCTTGATCTCCTCATAAACCGTTGCCGTGTCGGAATTCATCCGCTCAAATCTTCCTCTGCTGGTACTTCGTCCTCCGATGCTTAAAGGATTCAATGTGCTTCTCACCGCCGGCCTTCTGAATCACACTCACGGTGCCGTCCGCTTCCATGACCGCGTTCTTCACGTCATGGACGCCTTCGATGCCGTGCTCGCGGATGACGCGCTCAAGCTCTTCTTCTGTAATCTTCTCTTGATCGAGATGTCGATGGATGACCTTGCCATCATGGATCAGGAGTGTCGGGGTTCCCCCAAAGAACCTCTCAGCTCGCCGAGAACGATAGAGGATCAGCGTGAACACGTAGCTGAGGACAAGGAGAGTCACTGCCGCAACAATTCCCCCGAGAAGTGATACATCCGGGCCGACCATTGCATTCTGCACTGCATTGCTGATCAGCAGGATGAGAACAAGGTCGACAATAGAGAGCTGCGCTACGTGTCGCTTGCCGAGCAACCGGAGCCCCGCTAGAACAACAATGAACACGACGGCAGATCGGACAATGATATCGAGAACCGTTGAGAGCACAGTGCCTATCTCTTCCGAGCTGAATAGCCAGCTTTGTTAAGAATCCTGATTGCTTCGTCCGCCGTCTTGTGCGTGTCGAAGGAGAGTCGAAATGTCCCTGTCTCCCCTTCTCTGACTTTCAAGAGCTCGATGTCCTTGATATTGATGTGATGTCTGTACAATGCCGTTGATATCTTGCTCATTGCGCCGGGCTTGTCTTCCACCGACACATACACGTCGATCAACGGACGGTGGAATCCCTTCATATCTTTCGGAATCGAATCGCGGAGCCTCCTGGCAACAGAAAATTCGGCTCCCAGCTTCTCAATCTGGCCTGAGTCGACGAGCTGCTTGTACCGTCCGAGCTCGTGCAGGAGTCTTCTCAGCGAGCGAGAGACTTCTTTCTTGTTCGTGTCGAGTATCTCGGCCCACATCTCAAAGGGACTTGAGGCGACACGAGTCAAATCGCGGAACCCTCCAGCTGCGAGCTGGAGCGAAGGATCGCCCCGCTGTTTCAGAAGCAGATTCATCAGGACAACCGCAAGGAGCTGCGGGACATGACTCACGGAAGCGACAATACGGTCATGAGCGGCGGGATCAAGGAATACAACGCGAGCACCTGTGGACTCGACAAGACCGACGAAAGCCTTAAGCTGCGCTTTCCTGCCTCTCTCGCCTCTTCGAGCAAACTCTGGCGGAGAAAGAACATAGTAAGCGTTTTCAAACAGCAGTGGGTCTGCAGATTCGATTCCACCTCGTTCTGAACCGGCCATCGGGTGACCACCGACAAAAAGAACTTCTTTCGGCAGGTACCTTCTCGCGGCACCCACTACAGCGACCTTTGTGCTGCAGACATCAGAAACGATTGTGTCAGAAGAAATGAACTTCCCAATCCTCCGAATCATTTCAAGAGTCGTGGAGATGGGTGTTGCGAAGATGATGCAATCAGACTGGATGACAGCAGAGAGGAGATCGGTTGCGGCTTCGTCAATGGCGCCGAGCTTCAGTGCCTTCTTCAGGATGGGAGGATGGTCATAACCGACAATAGTGATATGCCGCCGTGTCCGCTTCAGTGCAAGAGCGAGTGACCCCCCAATTAGTCCTGAACCAATTATGGTAACTCTTCGGATCGGTTTCAATTGGCGACGGTGCGGCCGATGGCCTTGGCGATGAGGCGAACCTCAGCCATCAATTGAGCAAACTGCTTCGGATAGAGCGACTGTGCGCCATCGGACAATGCACGGTCGGGATCGTGATGAACTTCCACCATGATGCCATCTGCGCCAGCGGCGACGGCAGCTCGAGCCATGGGAATCACTTTGTCACGGATACCCGTGCCGTGCGATGGGTCAGCGATGACGGGCAAGTGACTTCGTTTGTGAACCACAGGGATAGCACTGATATCCATTGTATTCCTCGTCGCGGTCTCAAACGTGCGTATCCCTCGCTCGCAGAGGATGACTTTCCGATTGCCGCCGGAGAGGATGTACTCAGCAGACATAAGCCATTCCTCGATCGTCGCTGCCATCCCGCGCTTCAGCATGACCGGCTTACGTGACTTTCCCAGTTCTTTCAGAAAGACAAAGTTCTGCATGTTTCGGGCACCGATTTGCAGGGCATCGGCATACTGTTCTACAAGAGCGATCTGGCTTGCATCCATGACCTCCGTGATGACAAGCAGCTCATACTTGTCGCCGGCTTCGCGAAGTAATTTCAATCCCTCCTCGCCCATACCTTGGAACGAGTATGGCGACGTTCGGGGTTTAAACGCGCCGCCGCGCAGAAAGGTTGCCCCGTGTTCCTTCACATGCTTGGCAATGGTGAAGATCTGCTCGTGGCTCTCGACCGAGCAAGGTCCCGCCATCACGACAACACCTTTGCCTCCTACGCTTACTTTTCCGAAATCGATGACGGAATCCTCTCTTTGGAACGCCCGACTTGCGAGCTTGAATGGTTCCGTGATGCGGTAGACCTCAGCGACGCCGGGCAGCACCTGCGCTTGGCGGATATCGAATTCCGGCTTGACACCAATTGCACCGAGTACAGTTTGGCTTTCACCGGTGGAGCGGTGCACATCAAATCCAAAATTGTTCAGGGCTTTGATGACATGCTCGATCTGCTTCTCCGTCGCCCTCTTTTCCATTACGACGACCATACTCTCCTCGATGCTCTCTCCTGAAATGCTCTAGAGTTCTTAATTGATAATTGTCTAAATCACTTCCCGTGAATCCCCTACTAGCAGGATGTTGAAAAACTCTTTCTGCTACGAATTGCCACGACCTTCAGGTCGTGGTTTAGGGTATCAACAAAACCGAAGGGGCTTCAGCCCCGGCAAAATAGGCTGCTTTTGATGGAATGGGTTTGAGCCAGAGGCTCATGCGCCTTTGGCGCAAAAACCCATCTTCGTTTTTCTCGGATTTCTTACACACGAGCTGAAGCTCGTGGCTATAATTCTCCTTTTTCAACAGCCTGCTAGTAGCGATCCAACCTGAAGCGCTCTCCAAGGTACAACTTTCTTGCTTCCGGGTCGTTCGCTAAGAATTCTGCCGTCCCAGATTTTAAGATTTGACCCTCGAACAGCAAGTATGCTCGGTCTGTGATGTGTAACGTCTCGTGGACATTGTGGTCAGTCACAAGCACCCCGATGTTTCGATTCCTGAGACTGCGGACAATATTCATGAGATCCTCGACCGCGATCGGATCGATGCCCGCAAACGGTTCATCGAGGAGAATGAATTTCGGATTGAAGGCAAGGGCTCGTGCAATCTCCGTCCGCCGTCGTTCTCCGCCTGAAAGGAGATACGCTTTGCTATTGGCAACCGCAGCAACGCCAAGCTCCGTGAGCAACCGATCACAACGCTCGTCTCTCTCCTTCTCCGAAAGCCCCGTCATCTGGAGCACTGCCATGATGTTCTCTCTCACTGTCAGACGCCGAAAGATCGATGCCTCCTGCGGAAGGTATCCAATGCCAAGACGGGCGCGCTTATACATGGGGTACCTCGTAATCTCACGTCCATCAAGGAAAACTTTGCCCTGCGTGGGACGGATCATCCCAACGATCATGTAGAATGTCGTCGTCTTCCCTGCCCCGTTTGGGCCGAGAAGTCCGACAACCTCCCCTTGTCTAACCTCAACACTCACATTCTTCACGACGTACCGTTTCTTGTATCGCTTGTAAATCCCTCCTGATCGGAGAACGCTCTCCCCCATCTGAGCCGGCACAGATAGCGAGCCCAGTTGCGCGTCAGCCGCTACATTTGCCCGCATTCCTTCGACAGCCCTGCCATCCGGTGATGTGGAGTGGCTATCTTCCAATTCTGCCTCTTTCGTTGTTATCACTGGGCAATGATACGATTCTAAAATCTTTCCCGAGCTTCGGTCTGTCCATTCGCCACTTGAATCCCGGGAGGTTATACTTTGATTCCGAACCATTAACTGACTTCTCAGGAATGTACTGGCCTTCAGTCCCTCCTTGTACCTTGACACTTTCCGCTCTACCGTCTTCTGAGAATACAAGAACTCTGTCGCCACTGGCTTTATTTACGCCGTTTGGCTCTCCTCGATCATAGAGAAAGTAGAGGCTGACTGCAGTTCCCTCAGCTTCAATGTGCTCCAGCTTGTCATTCAAAAAATACAAAGTCATCTTCTGACTCGTCATCTGATCGAATCGATTCACATAGACTGAGTCACTTTGAGAGACTGCAAATGCATTTTCATACACGAAGACCCGATCCAAGCGTCTTTTCTTCAAATCGATGTGGACTGAGTCACCAGTGACTTGACTCTTCTCGTACCAGATAACCGGCTCCTTCCGCAGATCCACGACATCCTTGTCTGGATAATAAATACCCCACCCGCACTTTCCAGCCAACCCAGTGCGGACAAGCTGGACGCTATCAGTGCCAATAAACCGTCGAGTGCTATCCTCGTATGACTCCATCTGCCTGGAGATAATGACAAGAGTATCAATCTTCCCTGTAGCAGAGGTATCAATTTGTACGAACTTCGGCGCTTGAAGCATTTTGCTGTACCTCTTCTCGTCGAGATGCTCGAGCCAACCCCCAAACATCGTCGCATTGTCCCGGTTGTTGACAACTTTCACGTCTCCAACCACGATCGATCGGTGCTCGTTCTCGTAGTACGTCAGTTCATTGCCAGTGATGGTCGTGGTAGAGTCGATGACCTTCACGCCATCCACGAAATGTGCAACTCTGTCATCGACAAGATAGTCCCCTTCCTTTGCGGTGACGACGAGATGCCTGTTCCACAAGCGAACGCCATCGTAACCGAATGCCTGTTTCTTGTCACCATCATAGATTCCTCGTGGAGCTGTTAACGTCACCGTGTCACGAATGACAGTGACATGCCCGTACAAATCCGCTCGGTTCGCACTCGGGTGATGGACCGCCCGATCGCATCGCACGATGACGCTGTCCTGGACAAACTCCACATTCCCGATCACTTCGCGCACTGCTACACCGTCAATCTCTCTTGCCACAAGGCTATCTGCATGGGTGAGTCTAATCGGTTTTCCTTCCTTCGATTGTCCATTCAGGAACGCAGTGGAAAAAAGGAAGAAAATGAGCGGTGAACCTACTTTCATAGAACCCCATGCAGCGTAGAGTGCCTATTCCTTCAGTGTCGTCTGTCCCGTGACATGGTAGATCTTGTAATTCTTCAAAGTCTGGTCGGAGTCGAGGCCCTGCCCCTGAATTTCTTCTCTCGGAGACGTGATCTTCACAAATAAATCTGAATGAACCCGCCGTGTCGAATTCTTCCACAGGAGTTGCTCAGTCTGGAGGGTCGTGCCGCTGTCGGAAACTACAACGACATTCCCGATTGCCTCGAGGTCATGTGTGCGGTCATCGACAGTTCCTCTGAGAGCCGTCAGGACAGATGTATGGTTTCCATTATCGTCGAAGAAATCCGCATGCAATCCACCATCGAGGTTCGTTCGCTGGGCTTCTTCGTGCTTCTCGAGATGCCCCACCTTCAGAATCGCCTGGATCCTACCGGAATCGGAGAAGGTGATTTTCGTGTTCCAACTCTCATGTGACGGTAGGTCCTTGGTCTTCAAGTCGGTGAGGACAGATGGTTTAATCCTTTCCTCACACGCATAGATAACGAGAGGAAGAATGAGTGGCAGGAAAATGAGATAGCTCCTGAAGGAGAGCTTTTTATGGCGCGGCATCGGTTCCAAGGCCTGCTTTGACGAGATCGTGGAGGTGAACCATACCCACGGGACGCTGCTGATCGTCGACAACGACAAGTTGCGTGATATTATACGATTCCATCTGTTCCAGCGCGAGAGCCGCGAGGAGCCCCCGTTTGAACGTCTTCGGCTGAGTTGTCATTACCTGTCCGGCTGTGAGATTCGCTACATCAGTCGTTTTCTGGAGAAGTCTCCGCAAGTCACCATCTGTAATGATCCCCAGTAGCCTACTGTCTCCGTCGACGACGCAAGTGGCACCAAGTCGCTTTGAAGTCATCTCGAGGATCGCGTCCTTCAGGAAAACGTCCTTCCGCACAATCGGGATATCCTTGCCCGAAACCATCAACTCATCAACCTTCAGGAGTAATCGCTTCCCAAGGCTGCCTCCGGGATGGA
>Ga0315282_10005123_pt1 | contig 22455 bp, 11 predicted proteins | sample YL17G07_20_MG_FD_203693 | JGI IMG/M metagenome (GOLD analysis project Ga0315282, IMG submission 203693) | Sediment microbial communities from Yellowstone Lake, YNP, Wyoming, USA - YL17G07_20 | ecosystem: Environmental > Aquatic > Freshwater > Lake > Sediment | place: USA: Wyoming | collected... | reverse complement strand
ATATACGGGAAAGGACTGCCGCAGCTGTGGCAGAGCGTTTGCTGCCGACTAACATGACTCTTGAGATCGAGCGGCGCCCTGCACTCATGGCACCGTGCCGGTTGCTCTGCAGAGGGTCGGAACCCCAGTTCGTTGAGGCATCCGCAGCTTGAACACGCAACCACGTAATAAGGGTGTCGCACCGGCTCAGCAAGAAGATACCCCGGGAAGAGGTCGTTTATCTCACCGCATGATGGACAAGTGCCTGTTTTGACCCATAGAAAGTACTTGACCTCAGCGCTCTTCCCGCACTCAACACATTTCGTTCTGTAGAGCTTCCCAACCTCCTTTTCGATGCCTGCAGTCACCGTAGCGGCAGCACGAGTGAATTCATCTATGTCCAGGGCTGCCAGGGACTGCCGGACAACCCAGTACGCCATGGGGTTGATATCGGTCCCCACCACGCTGAACCCAAGACGGTTTGCCTCGAAGATAGGAGAGCCCCCACCCATAAATGGATCCGCAATAACACCTTGAAATCTGTGACTGCGCCAATAGCTCGTGTCGATAGGCTCCAGGCCGTTAAACTCTGCCAGTAGCATGCATCGAAAAATCGTGCCGGGACGACGGGCAAACCACTTGTGAACACCGATCACAGGCCGGTAGTTTTGCTGAATCTGTTTTTCTTTGAGCGCCAGTTTTGTGGCGAATGTGGCGTCGAAGTGTTTTTCAAGACTCAAAGGATACGCTCTCCAACTATCTAAGGCAGCCGGACCTCATACCCGGCTCATTCTGCAATCCCAAAGATGCCTCACATTCCTCCGTATGATCATACGATGCAGCACAGACTTCAAGAAAAATGCCCCGAAAAGGGCGACCCTGAGACGCGAGACATGGTGTCCTTACCGAAAAGTCGAACTGGATCAGAGTGGCTCGCCCCGGCTGGTTTCGGCGCGGGCGAATAGCCGCGGACTCCTCATTCTCTTGAGCCTGGAAGATGATAGGCCGGACGTCATCGACGGACTCGTCTTTCCTTCAAACGGTCTCGTGCCAGCGGGGGCGTTCGAAGTAGTGCGATCTGCTGAACTCGGCGGTCCGATGCTCTGTTACGTTGAAATGCACGACGCACCTCCGTTCGTGAGCCAGGACGATCACGCCGGTCGATGTCGCCGACATTCATATTGTGGTAAAGCATGGTGCCGTAACTGAATGGGGCGATCCACTCATAGAGCGGTCGCAGGATCCATCCCTTGCACCGATAGGATAGAATGTCCTCCGGACCGTGCCTGAGACGAATCCGGCGCCACTGGGAACCGGCCATTGCGGTCGGATGACAGAGACGAAAGGATCATGACATGAACAGACTTGAATTCAAGCCGGAGAAACTCGGGCAGATTCCGGGACCGCGCTCTCTAGCCCTGCTGGAGCGGCGCCAAAGGCTGGTCCCGCGCGGCATCTACACCTACCACCCCATCTTCATCCGGCGGGCACAAGGAGCCCTGCTGGAGGACGTCGACGGCAACGTGTTCATCGATTTTGCCGGCAGCCTGGGCTGCATGAATGCAGGCCATAACCCAGAGGATGTGATCGCCGCCGTGCACAAGCAGGCGGATCGATTCCTTTTTTCCTGCGCTCATGTTGCCATGCACGAGCCGTATCTGGCGCTGATCGAGAAGCTGATCCGATACCTCCCCGGAGAAGGGCCCAAGAAGGGAATGCTGGTCAACAGCGGCGCCGAGGCGGTAGAGAATGCCGTCAAGCTGGCCCGATCTTTCACAAAACGGCAAGCCATTATCACCTTCCAGAACTCGTTCCATGGCAGGACGCTGATGGCGCTCGCGCTGACCAGCAAGACTAAGACTTACAAGACCGGCTTTGGGCCGTTCCCTTCCGAAGTCTATCGGCTCCCGTACGCCTATTGCTACCGCTGCCCCCTGACGCTCGAGTATCCGGTTTGTGGCGTCGCGTGCACGGACCTGCTGAAGGACGTCTTCGAAAACCAGGTGGCGCCAGGCGACGTCGCAGCACTCATCGTGGAGCCGGTGCAAGGCGAAGGGGGATTCATTGTTCCTCCGGCAGAGTATCTGCCCAGACTCGAGCGCATCTGCCGGGACAATGGGATTCTGTTCATCGTGGATGAAGTTCAAACCGGCATCGCACGAACCGGCACGATGTTCGCCTTTCAGCAGCCAGGTCTCGAACCGGATCTGGTCGTCTTGTCCAAGTCGCTCGCCGGCGGCCTGCCATTGAGCGCCGTTTTGGGGCGCGCGGAAATTCTCGACAGCCCGCAGGTGGGCGGTCTCGGAGGAACTTTCGGCGGGAATCCGGTATCCTGCGCCGCAGCCCTCAAAGTACTTGAGAGAATCGAGAGCGAAAACCTGTGCGAGCAAGCCTTTCGGATCGGCGCCCAAATCCGAGGACGGGCCGAGCAATGGCAGAAAGAATTTGCCCGTGTCGGCGACGTCCGCTCGCGCGGGGCGATGGTCGGCATCGAGTTTGTGGAGAACCAGAGCACAAAGGAGCCGGCCACCGACTATGTTATGAGATTAAGGCAAGAGTGCCTGCAGAGAGGCTTAGTCCTTATCTCGGCGGGGACGCACGCGAACGTCATCCGCTTTCTCATCCCTCTGGTCATCGAGGATCAAACACTCCAGCAGGGCCTGGACATCCTCGAGAGCGCCATGAGAGCGCTTGTGTAAGCGATGAACCTGCTCGACGCCGCTTTTCCGTCTTCTGCGCCCCATCCAAAGCGGCGCCTCGGCGCCGCACTCCAAAGCCCTTCGGGCATTAATTCGGGCGCGCTTCTGGCGCTAGATCTTCTTTGCAGCTCGCCCGCCGGTGTGCAGGTATAGAGTCTTGCCGTCCTTGCCGCGCACGATAAAGAGCTGCTGCGCGCGTGATGCCCCCGGCGCAGCAACTGAGATCCGGTTCTCGCCGGTCTTGCGGATCGGCAATTCGCTCGTGCCGCGGCGGAGGAAGAGCTTCCCATCTTTCAGCACAATTTCCAGTTTTTGACCTCCTGGCTGCAGGTAGGCGCCGACCCATTCGGCCTTGTCTGCATCACTGATCGGCAAGTCCTTCTCGACCTCCTGGGGAGCTTTCGGAGCGAGCGGCAGCATCATTTCCATCGCCTTTTCGGCGGTCTTGCTGAGACTCGCCCCGGTCCGATTCGCCAGGACGATCACGCCGAAGCGGTGGTCCGGCACCATCCAGATCAGCGTTCCATAGCCCGACCTGGAGCCTCCATGCCGCACGATACGCACGCCCCGCTCCTCCAGCAGTTCGATTCCATATCCATAGTGCGCTTCCTGAATGCCAGGAACTGAAACATACGGCGTGGTCAGCCTCTTGATCACCGTCGGAGAAATCACCTGCTTGCTGTCGACCTTGCCGCCGTTCATGAATGCGATGACGAACCGTGACAGGTCCTGGACGTTGGAGAAGATGGATCCGGCGGGCCAGGAGGCGGTGTTGTTGGCAAAGGGCCGAACCACGGTCGGCGCTTTCCCCGGACTTGCATCGTGCCCCTGCGCCAGAGGATATGTCATGGCTACGGTGAGCCGCAGCGTGGTTCGGGTCATCCCGAGAGGCGCAAAAATCCGGTCGTTCATGGCATCGGCGTACAGCTTGCCGCTGAGATTTTGGACTATGAAACCTGCAAGCCAATAGCCCGGGTTCGAGTAGGAATAAATATCGCCGGGAGTGGTGAAGAAGCGATCTTCTCTCCAGGACTTGACTTCCTTTTCCAGCGCACCTTCGTCCTGGCTCCCATACATGGGCGCCTCATCCAGAAAGCCCGAGGTATGGGTCAGCAACTGGTGCGCGGTCACGGCTGCAATCTTCGGATCGAGACCTTTGACGGCGAGTCCGATCGGATCGTCGAGTTTGATTTTTCCTTCTTCTGCAAGGGAAACCAAGGCAGTAGCGGTGAACATTTTCGTGGTCGAGCCCAGCCGAAAGAGCATTCCTGGCGCGAGCAGCGCGCCTGTCTCGATGTCGGAGATCCCAATTCCTTTGGCATAGATCAGCCGATCACCGCTGACGATTCCTATGGCCGCGCCGGGCGTGTTCAGCTGATGCAGCTCATCGACTGCGACCTTTTCCAGCTCGCTGAAGTTCGGCGCAGATTGCTGGGCATAGGCTGGTCCGAGGCAAAGGACGACAGTAGCCGTCAGCCACAGGAGCAAAGATCTGTGCCGGTTCATTGAGACCCTCCTTTCGGACATGAGAGAATGCTCCACCCGCTTATGCCTGCTTTGGACGCCCGTTTAATGAGCGTTCTAAGGCGCGATCAAAGACAAAACGCAGATGAACACTGGGGTGCCAGTGTCCACCTGCGTCTGTTTACAGATATGAACAGCAGCAACTACCAGTTCTTTGCCGGCAGCGGCACTACCATGAACGACTGGGGTTTGCCGATCGGCGTAACCGTTTCGCCGGTCAGTTTGCCGAGTGTCGCGGTATAGCGCCCAGGCTCAACCGCAGGAGCACCACCACCACGGCCGCCCAAGCCTACGGCAAAGGCGGCCGCTGGAGCTCCAGCTCCACCCGCGCCGCCGCCACGACCTGCCTGTGCGCCGCCCGCTGCACCAGCACCCGCAGCACCACCTGCCGCACCAGCACCCGCAGCTCCACCTGCGGCGCCGCCCGCAGCACCTCCACCTGCCCCACCACGGCCGGCGGCTGCTCCAGCGCCACCGGGTGCGGTTGCCGCAACCGGTTCACCACGCAGGTTCCAGGCTACGCGGTGAATGCCGATGGTCTTTGGAAGATCTTCAGCCTGCGCTTGGCGGCCCTCGCCAAGAATCTGTTCGAGCCGCCGGACTTGCTTGCCGGTATCGTCAGTGATCGTGATGACCAGCCTGGTATCCGCCGGCATCGCCTGCCCCACGGAGTAAGTAAAGACGGCGCCAAACGGCGGATTCGGCGTCACCTCATTGCCCCACGCCGCACGCTCGTATCCGAACTCGGTGTACAAGTATGCCTGGCGCAACGAATAGAGCTCCGCTTCCTGGCTGAGCGATTGCGGGCCAATCTCGCGCAATGGGCTGAAATCATCCAGCACGTAGAAGCCCCGGCCGAACGTGCCAAGAGCAAGGTCGCTTTCCCGCTTTTGAATCGCCAGATCGCGCACCTGGCAGACAGGCAGGCCCCCCTTGAGCTGCACCCAATGGTTGCCGCCGTCAACAGTGAAGTACAGGCCGAACTCGGTTCCCACAAAGAGCAGGTTCCCGTTGATGTGGTCCTGAACAACCGACCAGACGTCATGCCGATCCGGGAGATCACCGGCGATCGACGTAAAGGTCCGCCCGCGGTCCGCGCTCTTCAGGAGATACGGTTTGAAGTCCCCGTGCTGCCAGTTGTTGAACGCAACAAATACGAGGTCAGCCTCGCGCGGGGACGCGAACACGTCGCTGACGTAAGTGCCGTCGGGCACACCGGGGAACTTGTCCATCTTGCGCCAGTTCTTCCCGCCATCCTCGGATACCTGCAGCAGGCCGTCGTCGGTGCCTACGTACAGGAGACCCTCGAAGAGCGGCGACTCGTCGATGCTGACGATCGTGCTGAGCGGCGTTGTGGCCTGGTTGTAGGAAACCGTCTGCGTTGGGGGCCAAATCCTGCCCATGACGGGAATGGTCGCAGGATCGAGGTCGCGAGTCAGGTCGCCGCTCACCGGAGTCCAGTGATCGCCGCGATCATCAGTGCGATAGACGCGAGTGCTGCCCCAATAGAGCCGCGTCGGCGAATGCGGGCTGATGATGTACGGGCAATCCCAGTTCGTCCGCTCGCCGCCACGTCCGCCGCGAGCCCCCTGGGCACCCTGCGCGCCCTGACCGGCCTGGCCTGCCTGCGGCGGGTTCTGCTGCTGACCAGGCGCATTGGCCGGCTCTTGTTCGCCCGGCCCCTGCGGCACGCTGCGCGGCCGGATCGACCTGGTCACGCCCGTGCGCAGATCGAGCCGCGTGATGCCGCCGCTCTGCGACGTGGCGTAAATAATGCCGGGATCTTCCGGATCGACGCGCGACTGGAATCCGTCGCCGCCGCCGACAACGATCCAGTCACTGGTGCGGATGCCGATGCGATTGACGGTGCGTGACGGGCCGCACATCGAGTTGTTGTCCTGCGCGCCGCCGCAGACCCTGTAGAACGGCTTCGCGTTGTCGACGGCAACGCGGTAGAACTGCGTCACGGGCAGGTTGTCGAAGTGCCGGAAATGCTTGCCGTCGTCGTACGTCTCATACGCGCCGCCGTCATTGGCGACCATGTAGTGGTTGCGGTCGGCCGGATCAAGCCAGACGTCGTGGAAGTCGACGTGCACGCTGCCATAGTGATTCTCGTCATAGTCAATCGGCACCGGCTTCCAGGTCTTGCCGCCATCCTCGCTGCGGTCCAGGTTTGTGTTGGCGGACCAGATTGTGTCGGGCCGGACCGGATCCACGTAAAGCTCGTGGTAGTATCCCGGGTCTCCGCCTCGATAAAAGTCGTCACCACCTCCCCGGCCGCCTCCGGGAGCGCCGCCGCCGAATCCTGCGCCGCCGCCTCTGCCGCCGGCAACCACATGTCCGACGCGCGCCCACGTGGCGCCCGCATCATCCGACCGGTAGAAGCCGGACTCCTCACGCAAAGCATTGCACAGCGCATACACGCGTGTCGGCTTCGCCTTGGGATCGACACCAAGACCTATGCGTCCCATGTCGCCTTTGGGCAGGCCATTCGTGAGCCTGTCCCATTTGCCGCCGGCGTTCGTCGACTTGTAGATCGCGCTTTCAGGACCGCCGCCGACGAACTGCCCTACTGAGCGCCGGCGCTGCCACGTCGAAGCATATAGGACATCGGGATTGTTCGGATCGATGACCACTTCGTTGGCGCCCGTGTCGGGGCTGACCTGGAGCACCGCTTTCCAGGTCTTGCCGCCGTCGGTTGTCTTGTATACGCCGCGGTCGCCGCCCGAGGACCAGAGCGGGCCTTGAGCAGCTACGTAGACAACGTCGGAGTTGCGGGGATCGATCTTGATGTTGCCGATGTGTTCGGAATTCTCAAGCCCCACTCGCGTCCAGGTCTTGCCGGCATCGGTCGATTTGTAGACCCCGTCGCCGTACATCGCGGCGCGCGGATTCGAGTTCTCACCCGTGCCCAGCCACAGGACGTTGGAGTTTTTTGGATCGATCACCACGCAGGAAAGGCTGAAGGATCCTCCTTCGTCAAAGATCGGCGTAAAGGTGATGCCCCGGTTCTCGCTCTTCCAAAGACCGCCTGCGCCTGTGGCAACGTAGTAAACGTTGAGGTTTTTCGGATCAACTTCGATGTCAGCGACACGCCCTGTCATCAAACTCGGGCCGAGGCTCCTGAGTTCGATGCTCTTGAAAAAGTCCGCCGTCATGCGGTCGGAACCAGCCGGTCCCTGGCCTGCAGCGACAAGCACAAAGGCAACCAACACCGCCAGAGGCAGCACAAATCCTATTCGTCTCATGGGAACCTCTCCAGAAAAGTAAGGCATTTCTATCCCGGGCGTTCGGGAGAAGCAAGTGAAATCTCGGCAAGGCGGGAGTGCCGATCCTGAAATCAGCGACCCTCCCCTATTTGTGCTGTGCGGCCGTGGATTGATTTTGACCGTGAAGCGTCCCGTCTCAGAAAACTCAGCGGTATAGTACCGGCGCTTTCCGCCAATCTTTGTCCTTGTCGTGACCGTAAGCGGCCACGCGCGGGCGGCGCGTGCGCAAGCGCACGGATTCGATGCCGCAGTAGTAGCCGCTGCTCTGCTGGTTCTTGCCGACGCACTCCAGCCGGAGTGTGTACCTGCCCGGATCCGGCCAAAAGTCGAGCAGGTGGAACTCCTGGTTGGCGACCCTGTCGCTGTAGAAGTCCATCGGCCTGCCAAGGCGCACGCCGTCAAGGGCAGCCTGGTACCGGCCGTAATCAGGAGCCGTCGTCGCGTTGATCAGCAGGCGCAGCGGTTCCTTTGTCTTCACCTCGATTGGAATCTCCAGCCACGCTCCTGTCGCCTCCTGGGGCCGGTAGAACAGTTGCTGCCCGTCGTAGAACTCGAGCTGCTGCCGCACAGCCGAACCGCCGCCGTGGCGCGCGGCATCGGCGAAGTCGCGCGCGTAGGCGGTCATGCGCTCGAGGCTGGACAGGCGGCGCTCGCGCGCTTGCGGAGCCCGCGCCGCAAAAGTCGGCGCGCCTGTCTGGTACCAGAACGCCACGCTGGCGTAGTCGTCCTCGCGCTCGTTCCAGCTCGTGGATTTATAGTTCGGATTTTCGTCCGGCGAAATCCAGCCCATGTGCTCGAACGTCACCTTGATTCCCTTGTTAAACACGATCGGATCGTTGACGTGCCAGCGATAGGCGCTGGTGTGACCGCCCACGATTCCGCTTTGGTCGAAGTATGGCACCCCGAAGTAGGGCGTGCTCGCTTTCTTCAGCCCCCAGGCCGATAGGAAGTAGTCTTCCGTCCCTGTGCCCCAAATCGAAGGCTTCGTCTCGCCGTCGATGTAAATCTTCTCGTCGCCTTCGCCGAACCACGCAGGGCTGCGTGTCCGCACGGCCAGCACGGTGCCTACATAGCGGCCTTTGCCGCTCGTCTCCAGGACGAGGTAGTCCTTGCCGCGCTCAACCGGATACTCCTGGCGGTACTGCGCGCAAAAGTAAGGCGTGTCCTTGGGCAGCTTGTCCTTCTTGATCCAGTCGATGTTGTAGTACAGGAGGCTGAGGGGCTTGTCGCTCTGATTTTCGATTTCGACGCGCGCCGACTTCAGGAACGGCATCGGCCAGAAGGAATTGTAGGAATCGGCGTCTTCGACGATCACGGGCAGGCTGATCACTTCGCTGCGCTTGCCGAAGCAGTTGGCGAAGAAGTCGCCCACGGGCGCTTCCACCGCGGGCCGCGCATTGCCGTCCCAGTACATGCGCAGCAGCATTTCCTGGTGGTTGGCCGAGCCTCGCGGAGCCCAGTTCTGCGGCTCGGGACCAAGGAACGTCAGCCAGATATGCGTGATGACGCCCGGTCCTTGCGCGTCGAGCAGGACGTGCGTCTGGCCGGGCGGGATGTTGAAGTTGTCCCAGTTGCTCTGCTCGTCGAGGTCGCCGCGCGGATCGGCCTTGGGATTGTACCTGCGCTCGCCGGCATTGCGGTCTCCATTCGGCCCGCGCCGTATTTCACCCACGCGCATCGTGGATGTCGCGCGCATGGAGCGACCTTCCTGCGGCCTGGCAAGCTCGTCGAGAAAACCGCCGCCCCCGATCAAACCGCCCGACGCGGATGCTCCCGTCTCTGGCCTGTTGACGTACCATCCCACCCCAAGCAGCGCCGCCGCAGCCGCCAGCATGGTGACCGATGCAACAGTACGTAAGCGGACTCCGATACCGTTATCCATGGTCGCGTCCTCCGAGAAATCCCTCACTGCCCATGACATTTCCCTGCAATTGGTTTTTTCTTGATGGCCGCAGCATACCATAGCCGCAGAAAAGCGGTGCCAAGCACCGCTTTCGCTGCCAGAAGAGACCCGATTGAGGCCTGACGGCCGGGCCTATTGAATGCCGGCCCTTCGGGCTTCACATCCGAATGTATGGACTTTAGACCCTATGCCTGAGGGGCAGGGTACTTCCCGCTACCGAGCTGGCGTGGCGCGTAGGCGGATCGGACCGAGCAATCCCGACGGTACCGGCTGCACTTTGTCCATGTCCTGCGGATCAAAGCGGGCGCCGTAACGCAGGTTGAGCAGGCGATAGTCCGGCAGTGATCTCCCGGCCATGCAGTTGATCGCAGTGTTGGCAACCAGAATCTTGATCCGGTTCTCGCCGGGCTTCAGCAGGCTGGTTACATCGACGTAGTACGGAGGACACCAGACCGAGCCTGCGCGACGGTCATTAATGTACGCGACTGCTGCCTCTCGAACCGGGGCTTCCAGCCAGGCCTGCATGCCGCTTGATTTTCCCGGCGATTCCGGCAACGGTCGACCCTCGCCAAAATCCAGGTAAAAGTTGAAGCCGCCCTGAAGCATGCTCTCCGGCAGAACCAGCGTCTTCTCATAAGCAGCGACCCCGGAGAAAAAGCGCGTCTCTTCGCTCTCGGTCCATGATCGCAACTGCGCCAGAGACACTGGCTTGCCTTTATCCCCAAACCAAACCTGCCAGCCGGCGCTGAGATCGATCGGCGATGGAATGGCGGCCGGGGCTCTAACGGCCTGTTGTGGAAGGGCGCTCTTTGAGAAAACCAGCACCCGCGAACCGTACGGCTCCAGATCGAGCGACACTGTAGTCATACCTTCCGGGCCTGGCTCGGTGTTCGCGGCCGACACTCCTCCGGAAAACGGGTCCCACCATTCGGCCTGCGCGCCCGTAACCCGCAACGCGGCCTTCACGCTCTGCCGCGCGTTGGAGGTGTTGGCCAGGAAGTAAATGTCGGCGTCGCTGGTCCTCCTGTGAACGAAGCCTATGGCCGAAGCCGCGGCTGAAAGCGACACATCGGGGCGCGACAGGGATCTTAGTTGGTTCGCGAGTTGACGTGCTTCATCTTCCACGAAATGCGCCGGCGCGGTTGGCCCGACAAACAGGCGTTGAGCGATATCGCGAACCCGACCCTGCTCTGTTTCGGTCGCGGTGAATGCCGGCGCGATCGCGGGCAAGCGGCGCGTTGCGATCAGCACGCCGCCGCCGCGCGCGAACTCATCCAGCTTTGTCAGAGTGTCGAGCGGGATGCGTTCGACGTTGGGCAGAACCACAACCTTGTATTTGTTTGCCCCCAGCGCCAGCACGCCCTTTTCCACGCGGCCGATCTGCTTCAGCATCTCGTCGTCGAAGAAGTCGAGGTTGAACCCGGCCTCGAGCACTTTGGCCACCGCGTCCGGCCCGACGCGATCGCGCAGGGTGTCGATCATGTTCGCACGGCCGGGCGAAAAGCTTGCCCAGGCATCACACTCGGGCAGGTAGAACGCCACGTCATTCACAGGCTGTCCCTGCCGCAGCAGAAAACTGATCCGCTGCAGATAGCGCGTCACGTCCGGCATCACAATCCACCACGGGTTCTTCTCATCGAAGACGGCAGCCGCATAAAACCGCCACCCGGGGTACGCCACGCCCTCTGCGGTATACGGCCAGCCGTGCCCGACCAACTGGTTGATCCCCTGCAGGAAGTGCAGGTCGGCCTCCGCCTTCACATCGAGAGGCGTGGCCCGGAACACCGGCGAGTGGAGCCACGTCCAAGTCTCAGAAGAAGTCACCGCGCGGCCGTACAAATGACTCGCCGAAGATGCCCAGCGCGACGCGCGCACGATCTTCCACTGCGAGCCTTCTCCCTCCGGCAGATCCGCATAGGCGTTGCTGGAGATCGCTGCCGGAGGAATCCCGTAACACTGAATGCGCAACAACGTGTGATTCCGGCTCGCCCACTGGCGCATGGTTGTCATGAAGCGGTCATTGAACAGCTCCGTCAGCGTCTTCCCCCAGTCGTGCCGGATCGCCGCGGTCGGCGGGCCCAGGTCGAGCGCAAGAGCGGGGAGGTGCGGCCTCAGGTCGTAGCCGCGCCGCTTTTGAAACTCTGGCAGGAAATCGTCGGTCCAGTCGGACTCATACACTTCCAGGCTGTCGCAGAAGATCGCGCGCGGCGGATGGGCGCCGAATGCCTGCATCAGCCGGCCGCCGACGTTTTTCAAATAGCTCTCGACGGCCGGACGGTCGTAGTGGTTGAGCACAAATCCTTCCGCTCCCACTGCGGGCCGCTTCACCATCATGCCGCTGCGGCTGGAGATGAAGAAAAGAACCTCGTGTGGTCCCTCCAGTCCACTGGGAATGTGAACCGCTCCCTCACTGATATCCTTGAGCTCGCGGATGCTGTCCGCAATCACCGACTGGCCTTGAGAACGAGCCAGGAAAACCGCGATCAGTTTTTCGCCCGCGCCGATGTCCGGAACCGGAACCCGCAAAGGATTCTCCCCCACGCGCGCGCGCACGAAGCGCAGTCTGCCGGCCGCCTGGCTGATCGTCACCTGCGGCCCGCCATACGGCCACCCGCTGCCGAGCGTCAGGTCCATACGCAGGCCAAGCTCACGAGCTTTTTCAGAAGTGAAGCGCAACGCGTCGATGAAATCGTCGGAAAGGTACGGCAAGTTCCGGATGCCGGTAGCCGCATCGTCAAGCGCCAACGGATAGACGGGCTGGACCTCGAACCCGCCGATGCCCCCTTCCTTCATCATTTTCATCTCACGCTCGAGTTCCGATTTGGTGACCGCGGGTCCGAACCACCACCAGCGCATCATGATCCGGCTGTCATCGGGCGGGTTTGCGAATTGACGCTCGAGGTCACCAATGGCCGGATCAGGGCTCTGCCTTGCGGGCCGGCCATACGAAAAAGCAACAAGCCCGAAGAGCGCCAGCAGCAGGACCCTCATCAGCACCGACTTTTTCATAACTGGAAGTTTCATCGCAGTCTGTCCTTTCACCATGGGTTCCCTTTTCTCTAAGGGGCGCGCCTCAGATTCTCCCAGCGAACGGTCCAGGAGCCATCGGCGGGAAATCCCGGAGCGTTCTCCTGTGGCGCGCCCTGCCATCCTGCCGCCATCAGCGCGACCGCGTACAGCAGCCCGCCATTTGCGGGGAGGTAACACGGCAGGTCCTTGCGCTGCGGATTGTGCCCATTCGGCAGGAACCGGTTCTTCTCCGTTGCCATCATCAGTGCATCGACTGCAAGTTCGCGCTCTCCCAATCGCGCGGCCGTCATGGCCGCCATGGGGAAGTCCCATCCCCAAGTCCTGTCCCACTGCCACTCCTTCATCACTTTCTCGAGCGTGCCGCGCATGGTCTCTCGGTCGACGCCTTCACCGGGCAGCACTCCCAGCGCGGCCAGCATGGACGGATGATCGTAATTACGTTCCGTGAAGGTCTGCGGGCAATTCTCGTGCGCAAGGTAGACTCCGTTCCGCGCCGGAAGAGGCGAAAGATCGGCAATGACGTGGTCCCAGGCAGGATCGCGCTTCATCCCCAAGCGTTCTCGCCAGCCCTGAGCCAGCCTCAATCCATAGGCCCAGTAGGAAAGCTCGAAGGTCGGGTTCCAGGTCTCTCGAGGCGGATGGTTCTCCTGCGCCGGTATGACAGGCGGGCCGAGCATGTAACGCCGCGTCTTCGCATCAAAAAAGGCGTACGAGGCCATGAAGGCCGCCGACTCAAGGACCAGCGGCCGATACAGATCCAGCGTCTTTCGGTCACCATGCGCCTGGTAGCAGAGTTCTGCGTAAAAGACCGGATGGGGCTGCTGCCATATCAGCAACGGTCCGATCGGCGAGGGGCTGTCCCGCCCCTCGGGCCCGACCATCTTCGGCCAGCGCGCGCCGGCATATCCCTGCGACGCGGCCGTGCGCTGCGCCGACGGCAGGATGGAAAGATACCAGGCGATACTTCTCTCCAGCAGGTGAATGCGGTTCCACAAGGCAAAATGCGCGGCATGCCACCAGTGCATTTCCAGATGGAACTTGCCGTACCAACTGTTCGCGGCCAGGCCGGTCTCCTGCGGAGGCGTGGATCCGGCGCACTGAATGGCCGTCAGGTATTGCGACAGCACGACGCGGCGCTCGAGTTCCTGCGCGCGGCGGTCGCGGCTTCCGGCTAGTTCGACGGCGCCCCCGTCGGCCCAAAAACGTTTCCAGTGTGCAGCACTTTCCGCAAACGTGGTTGCGGCGCTCGGCAAAGACCTGGCCGGCGGATGAGCAGAGAACGATGCGGTGAATTGCAGGCGGGAGTTTTGTCTGGCCGGAGTGAGGAGGAAAACGTGAGTTCCTTCGGCGGCCAACGAGGCCTGTCCCGCCCAAGAGATCGCGACGAAGTATCCGTCTGCATCCAATGTCCGGCGTATCTCGGCGCGGCCGCTTGCTTGACGTATCAGCTTCGATTCGTGCTTGCCCGGCTGTTGCCAGTTGGCGGCCTCAATCGTGGGCGAGCCGTAAGGAAAGGCAAAGCGGACTGCCAGTCGCCCCTCGTCAATCAACGGCGATTCAATCGCCACGGCCAGCAGGTCGTGCGCGGGGTGCACCGCGGTCTTGACGATTACCGGCTTGCCCTCGATCAAGAATCGGCTGGTCAGTACGCCCGTCCACAGATCCAGCCTCTGCTCGATGGCGCTGACATCGTCCGGCCGCGCCTCCCGTCCATCGCTCAGCGTCAAGTGCAGTCCGATCCGGCCCAGATGGAGGCGATGCGGATTCTCCCTCAGCCAGTTGTAGAGCTCGGTTTGCCCTTCCGAACTCGTTGGATAGCCAACTTGCCGGCCATGGGAATCATATTGGGCGAGACGAAATGTCTTGAGGTCCAAGCCCGCCGGCACGGGGAAGGAGTGCCATCCCCATTGAGACATCGTGCAAAGCGGCGTTCCGCTCTCGTACTCCTGAGGGAACGTTTGCAGGCCCGTGATGTCTGCGGTAAAAGCAAACTCGCCGTTGCCGAGCGACAAGGGCGCGAGCGAATCAAGCTCTCGTATCTCCGGACTGTGCCGATTGACCAGAGCCGCGCGGTCGATAGAACCGGCTCGTCCGCTGCCCGCACGGACCAGTCGGCCCGAAATCGCCAGCACCTTGAGAAACTCGCGCCGAACAATCTCCATGCGTTTGGAGCTTCAGGTTCTCACAGCACCCGAAATGGGTGACAGCCGCCTTTTTCCCCAGGCGAAAAAATCGTGGTTATCACCGATTTCGCTCAACTGTTTCCTGGCCGTACCGACTTGGGCTGTCCGCTATCCTGTATTGGGCTCTCTTCAGTATGCCTTCACTCTGAGTATCCGGTACGCCTCTTCCAGAACCAATGCACTCTGCTCGTTCTGGAGGATGCCCACAACGCCACCTTGCGAGATCAAAGGCGACCCAACTGCGCTTGCATCTACTGGACTCAAGAGCCGGATTCTCGTTCCCCCCTTTACACCCTGGACAAATGTGAGGTCGGGATCGGCATTGAGCAGATTCAAACCGCCGGGGAAGCGAAAAACGGCCAGTTCATCCCACGCCATCTCCGCCTTTTCCGCACCGACCTTCGTGGTTTCGACCGGCTCCAATTCGATTCCCTCCGCAAATTCCAAGAGGGCAAGATTCGCAGGCGACGCGCGCTGATGAACTCGGACCTTCTCAATGCCATGCAGGAGCCCCGCGGAAAAAACTGTCTCTCTTTCATCGGTGGGCTCGCGGACAATGCGAACGTCTCCTCTGCTCAGTCGAAGAGCTCCGTCTGAGAAAGACCCATCTTTGGCTTCCTGCTGTTTGCCCGAGGCCGGCCACACCCAAAAATCAAAATCTTTCGCGCCGATCTTCAGCCGTCCTTGATCTATGGCCGCCGCAATGCCAGGGTTGAATTTCCACGGTTCGATCAATTGCTTCGTTAGAAGGAATTGCCTTTGAGATATTCTGAAACCTACGCCCGTACACTCAAGGGACACCATGTTGCCGGCGCCGCTACCCAGAGTGAGCCGCGCCCGTGCCAGCAACAATTTCGGAACGGACTCGCGCCAGAGCCTCCTATACCATGGTGACGTCAAGGCAAGACCCGTCTTCAGTCCCGACCGCGCGGTCTCGATGACCTTGCCGGCAGCCTCCACCGCAGAAATAGCTCCTTTCCGCATGGTTTCTCCGCCCGGCAGATCCAGTCGCACCGCCTGGTCAATGTTGACCGCCAGCCGGACGTCGCGTGCAAACAGAATGAACCTCTTGAACCATTGAACCTCCAGATCCACTCTGGCGGCCCCATCCAGACGGATCTGGCCTTCGGACAACATCCTCGCCAGAGGGCGCAGGGAAGCCAGATCGCCATAATAAATGTTCACGTTGGGCAGAGGAAAGGGAATGCGTTGTTCCTTCCGCAGGATTAAGGGCGAGGTGACCGGTGCAACGTAGATGGGCATGCCGTTGAGGCGCACATTCTCGAAGGATAGCTGGTGTGCCTTAGCCCCTTGCGAGGCGGTCATCGAAAGCCATACGGAAAGCTGGATTCCTTCACGGGATACGGCAGCCAGGCTCACCTTGTCTATTTCGATCTTGACCGGGGCTGTTTCTGTTTGCTTGGGGGAAGGGGACATGACGCATTGCGGGAATCCCAACGACACCGGCAAGCAAAGAATAAACATCGTGAATGCATGCAATGCTCGCCCCCATTTCTTCATGGCGTTACCAGCAAAGATGCCGACGGTCGGCGCGTGAGACGGCGCATCGAGCGCAGCCCCAACCAAAATGACGGACCGCAAGATCCTATTACACAATAACCGGAACTTTGAGGAGCTCCGCCATCAGCTTGTCTCCATACTTCTTGAGATCGAACGCGGTCGCGCTCTTTATAATGTCGGCGATCCGTTCCATTTGGGCGGGCTCGATATGGCCCCCGTAAAAAGCCCAGTGGCAGAGATACGCTTCCACCGCGTCATCTATGCGACCGGCTTTCAAGGACTTCTCACCTTCATTGAAGAATCGGTCCGTATAGGAACGGAGCAACTGAGGAATTGCCTCGTCAAGACCTTCACGCACTGCGCGTGCTCCTTCGGCCAATGCCTGATCTTTTTCCGGCAGCCGGTGCGGCTGGTTCTGGAGACCATTGACATCCTTGTCTTCTTTTACGCCGCTTATCTCGATGGCCTTACGGGGCTGATGATACTGGATTTTCCTTTGGTCAATCACCTCCTTGCTATAGAAGTCTCGAAGAATGACTTCAACTTCTATGTCCGTATTCTGTTCGTACTCAGTCTTTTGGTAGGTATAGTCGGAAATCTTATCCTGCTCGATGAACTTGTCGGTTCTATCCAGCTCCTTGGACTTGCGTTCATAATCAGCCTCAGTCCAGCCCTCTTTGGTAGGCTTGCCCTTTTTTCGCGAAGGACTGCTTAGAGACTTGCTCATCTGATCCAGGAGTTTCAGGAGCGCATCGTATTCTGGATTCGCCACCTTCTCGGTTCCAGAACGATAGCGGGATTTTACATCGGTCGTGACCGGAGTCTGATGGAAATCGTATTTTGTGAGATTAACCGTCAGAACCGCGCTATAGGATTTCCCGTCAGGCAAAAGATACTGAAACTGAAGGTCGTCATTTGGCGACTTCTCGTAATCATCTTTGCTGCGCAAGCGCAAATCGCGCAATCCTTGTTTCTCTATGCTACTGCGAGTGAGGGCTTGAATCGTTTTGGTAAAATCGGGGGCAGCTAATACAAGGTCCTCAACAGAAAGCACCAGCTGAGATACCCTCTTCCGGTTGAAGTTTCCCATGGTGCTTTTCATTTCCTCTTGAGAGATCAGGTCGGGCATCAACGTCTGGACATCATACTTCAGAACGGTGGCCGTTGCGATTCGCGACAGGTCCTTGATTTCCGCGAGCTTTTGCGCGTACTCCGCTGAGTTCAGCACGAAGACTTGTTTTGCCTTCTCGAGCAGTGTTGGAGCCTCAGTGCGTCCGGGGTCGAGTTCCATAACTTTCTGGAGCCGGAGGTAGGCTTCGCGAGATTTCTGCAAATCATCCTGGTACTCGAGAAGGGGAGGGACGGTTTCCAAGAGATAGTTGACCCATGCCTGGGATATCTGCTTCTGCGCCTCTTCGAACTCCTTTCTTGCTTCCGGATAGGTCGCGATTGCGTTTCCTATCGACTTGAAAGCTTCTTCGTAGCGTTGGCCCTTCAGTTGTTCGGCAGCCTGGGATGAAAGCGAATAGGCTTTGCGCCCGCGCGCGACCTTTTCAAGGCCCGCCCTGGCTTGCTCATAGTTCGGCGAAATCGCAAGAACGCGCTGAAACCGCATCGACGCGTCTTCCCAGCGTTGCTCATCGACGGCGATTTTGCCTTCGTCTACAAGCTTTTGCAGAAACGCTCCCCGGACACGTTCCGTTTCGCTCTTGATGTTGGGAAGGAATGCTTCAAATCTCGCGAGACTGGCAAGTTTATTCAGAGCGGATTCCGGATCGCCGCCGTCGGCAGTGGCCACGTCCACTTGAAACTCCTGCCTGAGTTTGGTCAGCGCGTTGCTGAAAGTTGTCTCCAGTTGAGTCACATTCTGCGTGGTTGCAAAGTTCTTAGCTGCGGCTATTTGCTTCTGGCAAGCTGCGAGATCCATGCGGCCACACGCCGCTTCACCTGCGGCTGCCTCTCGGTCGGCGAGTCTGGTGTTGAGGGAATCCAGCAGATCCTGGTATTTCTTGTCCGGCTTTTTCTTTTTTTGGACAGCGCGCTCGACCACGAGCAACATGGCCTCACGGGCACTCTCCAGGCTGCCGGCTTTGTCGTCCGCAGTTGCTTTCTTAAAAAGATCTTTGTCCGAGAGTTTAGACAATTGGGGCCGCGGAGACGTCGCCTGCGCTAGACCCAGCGGCGCCCACAAAACAACAATCAAACCGATGCTCAGGGACAATGAACAAACTCGCGAGTGATGCATATGCAATCCACCATGTAAAGATGTCAATACCTGCTATTGGGATTCTTTCTTATTGCTTCTGCGTACAAATCTCTAATTCTCGGAGATAGGGCCTCCCAGCGAGGTGAATAGCTGGGATCATCCTTAAGACTCTGCTCAAACATCTTCATAGCAGCGTTCTTCATCGATTCATCCTTGGCGCCGGACAACAAGAACCTGCTGCCCAGCGCGGCGCCGGCGTAAAAGCGAGCCAGCGCCATATAGAATGCCGAATGCGGACGGAGGAGAAAATCTTCCAGGGCTTTTTGCGCCTCCTCATACCGTCCGCTATAGAAAGGCGCGATCGCATTGGAAATCTCATTTTTCTCGGCAGTAAGGTTCTTCTCTATCAGTTGCCGCTGCGTTTTCACCCTGGGATCGTCCGGCCGCATCTCCTCAGCCCGGTATAATTGCCTGCTCGCGAGGAGGAGGTCGCCGCGCGTCAAGGACTGACTTGCGGATCGCAACACTTCTGCCAGCTTTTCGTCCTGGCTCTTCTTCGCGTTATCGATCAGTTCCTGGTTGATCTCGCTGATCTGTGTGCCCACATCCATGTAGTTTGGATGGGACTTGCGAATGCGATTAAAGAGCGCAAGGGCATCCTGAAGCTTGCCTGCATCCCTTAGAGCGACGGCCTTCTCATAATCAACCTTCACGGTGTCAGGCGGCGGGGGGGCCGGAAGCGGTTGGCAGCCGCCGGCTTCTGCTTTTAAGTCGTCGAGACTAGGGAAACGCCCTTTTAGCGCCTTGTTTGCGTCTATCGCGGCCTGGATGTCGCGCAAAAGGCCGCAAGCTTCCTCGAACTTGCGCCGTTTGATTGCGAACTTGGCATTTTGCAGTTTGGTGTTGCTGTCGTTTATGGCATCGATGGTCCTTATTAGAGTTTTGGCTTCCTCGCCTATGGAACCCTGGACGTCCCTGATCCTCTCGGCGAGCTGCTTTGCCTGGTCGAGGTTGCCAATGTTGAGGAGCGACTGGGCATTTCGCAGTGTCTGTGCATCATCCTGGGCGGGCGGCCTGCCGGCCTGGTTTTGGCTGGCATGAAGCGCTGCCGGGAGGAATTGAGGAGTCGTCAACAGGCAGCTAGCAAGACAGCAGCCGGCCAGCATCCCGTAACTTTTTGGCCTAAGCTGTGTTACTGACATCTGCGTAACCCCCTTTGATCAGCTCCGAGTGAGATTTCAGCGATTGGGCTCTAGAAGGTTCCTGATCTGCCCCTTGATCTGCTCCGCGTTCCAAAAATCGCAGCGGACCACATTCGACGACTTGGAACTGATGGTTTTCGTTTCCAAACGTGTCTGCTGGCCGTTTACGAACTCAAAAGTGTATGTGCCAGGTGCAAGTTGCCTTTGAAAGGGGGTGGGCTCTTTGTTGGTAAGAACCTCCCCCCTTGATGACTTGATCGTCACGCTGGCGAACGGAGAGGCGTCGACTTGAACCGCCAGTGGTTCTGGTTGACGCCCGATTGCCCATAAGATCCAGGCTATCGCCACCAATATGAGCGAAGCCGCTACAAGCAATCCGGTTCGAGTCGAAACGACTTGAAGCACGCCTTTTCGCTTGGTTTCAGCGATTTGTTCTGGACGTGGTGGCGCTTTCTTTTGAACCGGCAGCGGGGAAGGTTCCCTCCTTTGAAATGGCGGCGGAGAAGGCTCCTTTCGGGGGATTGTCGGCGGCGGAGGTTGTGTCGGATACCGAGCGGGTGGCCGGGATATGGTGGGAGGCAGCTCCATCGGTTCGGAGAGCACGGGAATCTCAGTGTAGACAAATCCATCGTTTTGGAGGGATTCCAACACGGTGACCGCAGGTCCTGCCTCGAGAGGAACTTGCTCCAAGACTTCCCGCACGCTGCGCACGCCATCGACGAATTCGAGAACGGCCTTCTCGTTGGCGGACAGATCTCGATCGTTGTCAGGCTCCGGTATGCGGTGGAGGATCGCCTCCAGAGGGCCGAGTTTTAAGAGGCTTTCGGGCGCCACCTCCGTGTCGTCCTCAATCCTTCGAAGAGGCAAGGGTGTCCGAATTTCGACACCACCTCCAAAAGGAGAGAGTGCTTCCCGCAATTCGGCAGCCGTCTGGAAACGCTGGGCAGGATCTTTGGCGAGAAGCCTCTCGACAATCTCGGAGAGTCCGGGCCTTAGATCGCTGCGCACTGCTGAAAGAACGGGCGGGATTACGGTCAAATGCCTGACCCCGATAGCGAAGGGATTATCCGTGTAAAAGGGATTCTCGCCGGCGATCATTTCGTAGAGTATGACTCCGAGCGAGTACAAGTCCGACCTGTGGTCCACGGGACGGCCAGCCGATTGTTCGGGGCTCATGTACTGAGGAGTCCCGATCCTGGATCCCAAGGCCGTCTTGCCCTGCCCGGTATCGAGAACACGCGCGATGCCGAAATCCATCACTACAACCGTCCCGTAGTGGTCGATGCGGATGTTGGAAGGCTTCAGATCCCGATGAATGATTCCGTGCTCGTGGGCGCATTCGAGGGCTCTGGTAACGTGCAGCGCAACGGTGGCGGCTTCCACCGGATCCATGCGCTTTACGCGTTTCATCCGTTCATCCAGATCCTCGCCCTCAACGAAAGGCATCACCAGAAACTGATAGTCTCCCTTGGTGCTGATGTCGAAAACCTTGACTATATTGGGATGCTGGAGGTTTGCTTCAATCTGAGCCTCGCGTATGAACCTGTCGACGATTGCAGGATCTCTGGCCAGCTCTTCGGCGAGCACTTTGATGGCCCATTTTCCGCCGAGGGTCTTGTGGTTCGCGAGGAAAACATCCCCCATTGCGCCACCGCCGATTCGTTCGACAATCGTGTACGTGGAGCTCAGTTCCTGCTGCAGCCGGAGGGTTTTAGGATCGGGCGTTTTTGTCAACACCATTGTTTAATTGTCTCTTCCAAAAGAAGCCGTGTTGCCGCGCAGGCTGGCAGGCGTGGCCGGCCCGGCCTTAGCTACGCGGTCGAGGATTGCGCGTATTCTCTCGCATTCCGCGGACACCAGACGCTGATCCTTTAACTGATCGAGGTGACGCCGGGCGCGCTCGGCATACTGTTTCGCGGTCGCGTAGTCGGGGAGTGTCCTGCTTGCCAGCAGCGCATAGCCATTTGCCAATTGAAGCTGCAGTTGGATGGACTCGGAGCCTTCCAGGACGCGGGCCAATGCTCCTTCCGCGTCGTTCAGCCGCCTGCGGAGTTCAGCGGGATCCGACTTGTTCGGATCTGGGATGGTGCTGCGGGCGTACCAAAGATCGAACTCGCTCACTCCCGTATTCGCACCAGTAAGTTGGTTCAGTCTGACGTATCCCGAGGCTGACCGTCCGGATTGGCGTCGGACAGCCACCCAAGCATCCGAGGCCTTGGCCGGCACTTGGTTCACGATCTCCACGGTTTCTCCCAAGGACATGGTTGCCAGCATCCGGGCGTTGTCTCGCGGCTCGCTTCGCAAAGGCACGGACGTTCCCAAGATCTGAGCCTTTCCCACAATGACGGGACCTATTGTATGCGTCTCGCCGGAATGAAGAAGCAGATATAGCAGCGGAATCACTATTACGGCGGCCGCCACGGGGAACACGATCCGCTTCTGCTTGGGGGACAAGCGTTGAACCAGAAGTACCAGCCTGGCGGATGCTGCCTGGACGGCGCTGGTAAAGCTCTTCACGGTCCGAATGCAAAATCTCCAAAAGTCACCTTTAATAAACCGCAAAACCTTCTGAGGGAGTTTCGGCGCGCCCGCGTCTGCCAGGAGAGCGGAACACTGGAAACACCTGGTATTGGCGATGGAGTTGCGCGCTCCACACTTTGGGCAAGTCCTACTCCCCGGCGGTGTTATCTGCGTTATCGCACGCTGCCGTTCCGCCCACTCACCTTCCTTGCCAGGCTCAGCCTCGAGGCTTCTGTCCGATTGGAGCGCAGAGGGAGCTATAGGCTCCGGAGTTGGAGCCGGAACCTGCTCAACAATTGTGGCCGCTTCCCTGGGAGGTTGCCGCGTCTCTAACGTCGGCGCCGGCTCGACGATTGTGGCTGCTTTCCCGGGAGGCTGCTGCATCGCCGCCGTTCCTGCCGGCGTGGGTTGGGTTGGCG
>Ga0315282_10005122_pt1 | contig 22460 bp, 19 predicted proteins | sample YL17G07_20_MG_FD_203693 | JGI IMG/M metagenome (GOLD analysis project Ga0315282, IMG submission 203693) | Sediment microbial communities from Yellowstone Lake, YNP, Wyoming, USA - YL17G07_20 | ecosystem: Environmental > Aquatic > Freshwater > Lake > Sediment | place: USA: Wyoming | collected... | reverse complement strand
TTCTTGACGGCCCAGGCCCGCATGCCTTAGTATGGCTGTAGGCCTTCGTCGCCTGCGCTCAAGTCGGGCAGTCAGTGGCCATGGCGGGGTAGCTCAGTGGCAGAGCGAGGGTCTCATAATCCCTAGGCCGGGAGTTCGATCCTCCCCCCCGCTACCAGTTTGTTTTCAATAAGTTACAGGCATCTCCCATTTCGAAATATGCGACTCACTGTGGGGACTTTTGTGACGTGAATTTCCACAGTTTTGCTGGCCATAGTCTCGGGGGTGCGTTTAGGCGGCCCAGTCCCTGCACAGCAGTTCCGCTTGTTCGAGGACGGTCTGGGTGGCTTTTTCCTGCTTATCGTGTGGGTATCTGTGCCTACGCAGAATGCGCTTGACCGTGGTGCGCAGCTTGGCGCGCATGCTTTCTTTGACGGTCCAGTCGATGGTCGTATTCCGCCGGACAGTCTCTACAAGCTCGCGAGCGATATTGCGCAAGACCTCGTCGCCCATGATTTTGACAGCACTGTCGTTGGCCTCCAGTGCGTCGTAGAAGGCCAACTCCTCATCAGTCATCCGCAGCTTTTCGCCGCGACGGTGCGCCTTGCGCATGGTCTTGGCCAGCTCGACGAGTTCGGCGATCACCTGCGCGGCCTCCAAGGTTCGATTTTGGTATTGGCGTATGGTGCGTTCGAGCATCTCGGAGAACTGCCGGGATTCAATAAGGTTCTTCCTTGCGCGCGCTTTGATCTCATCGTTCAACAGTTTCTTCAGGAGTTCGAGCGCCAGGTTCCTGTGGGGCAGTTCACGAACCCCTTCCAAGAACTCATCCGATAGAATTGAAATGTCTGGATTCTTCAGCTCCGCAGCGGCGCTGATGGCCAGCCGCAAGCCGGGGCCATTGCGAGAGTTCTGCTGGCGCATGGTGCGACATGAGGGGAAGGCCGAGGCGCGTGTGATTTACTCAGTGGCGCGACTGTGTGTCGCTCATCCATGATCTCGTCAAAACTGTCTAAACCTTGCACTTTGGGTGAGCTGTGGCTAGGATGAGCTTCGTGATCTACCTCGACCATAACGCGACCACGCCCGTTCTGCCGGAGGTGCTGGAGGCGATGATGCCGTATTTAAAGGAAGTCCACAGTTGACAGTCGACAGTCAACAGTCAAGACATTTCGAATTCTTACTGTGAACTGTAAACTGTGGACTGTGAACTGAATTAATGAGACGGCGCGCGAGCAGGTGGCCGAATTAATTGGAGCGCACTCGATGGATATCATCTTCACCTCCTGCGCAACCGAGAGCAATAATGCCGCCATTGCGGCAGCACTCAGGGCCAGCCCCGACAAGCGGCACATCGTCACCTTCAGCGTCGAGCATTGTTCCGTACTCAATTATTGCATGGCGCTAGAGAAAGACGGCTATCGCGTCACTGCGTTGCCGGTTGACCGCGACGGACGTCTGACTCCTGACTTCTGGCTTCTGATTTCGATTGCTCGCCACAAGGCACTTGTCACGGCCCGCCAGTTCTCAGCAATCAGTTCTCAGTCTTCAGCTAGTGGCTCCTGTCCCCTGCCTTCTGCCTCCTGTTTTTCTGTCTTCTAACTTCTGACTCCTGTCTTCTGCGAATCGTCCTGGCACCCAACACCTAGCCCCAAGCACCTGGCTTCTGGGTCCTGCCCTCTGGCTTCTGATTTCGATTGCTCGTCACTCAGTCCGTCCCGCCCCCGTCTACAGTCGGCCGTTTACCGTCTGGGATTGGGCATGGCGCTCAAGAAAGAGGGCTACCGTTTCAGCCGTTGTTCTGGTTAGGAGAGGGTTGAGACAATCTCTCATCCGCCAGCGGACTCTCAGCAAGCGCAAGGATCAACTGGTTTTTGGGGAAATCAGTCAACATCTCTGAGAGCAAGGAGCGAGCTGAAATATCACGGCCACCCCCGCCGAGCTTTAGTTTCTGGAGTGCAGAGTGCCATGAAGCCTTTCCAATGAGGTTGAGATTAAGCAGTGAAATATCTCCACCGGCTCGAGTCCAAATCTCATTTTCATCCGGGCCTTTTGGATACAACTGGACAGCAATAAGCTCCAGCCGGCGCCAGTTGTCCGAATCGTCCCCGACGCTCCCGCTCCCAACCACTCTGGATTTGGTCTTTTCAGTTGGAGTTGCATGTGCTAGGACTTCGAAGGCAAACGCTGCGGCGTGTGCTGACGCGAGTTCCTGCGAGCCGTGCGCATCGGCATCGGCCTTGTCGTCAATCATATCTGAGATTCCCCGAACCACTAGAATCCGAACATCCGCGTTTGCATGGCCCGCACGAAGCACGCCGAGTCCCTCCATCTCGACGGCCACCACGTCACCGAAATGTTGGCGGAGGAGTTTGTAAGTAGGCGACGAAGTTGATGCCACGACCTTCTCGCCTGCCGCAATCGGGCGCACAATGGCGTGCGGTATGGTCTTTGTATTGGAACCCAGGCGCTTCTGCCAAAAGTTGTCCCTTGCCACCTTAAGAGCCTGCTGTACCAGCTCGTGTGAAGATTCTCCTAAGTCCGAACGAGTTCTGAAATCGACCTCATCTTTGCCAGTTTCGTATCCGTAGACCTTTGATGCCGCGACGACATCCCCGAGGCTGACGTCCTTGATACCTCCCGCGACTCCCACAAAGAACACGTATGCAGGGTCAAAATATGCGATGGCACGTTCGCCCTCAATTGCGGCGCTGACATTGCCCGGTCCGGTCTGAACAATTGCGACGGTCTGTTCACCCTTTTCCGTGTAAAAGAGACCCAATTCATACACCGTGCCTTTTGGATGGACGACGGTTCGGAGATCTGTTAGGTGCCTCCGAACCGCTTGAAATTCCACTTCCAGTGCTGTCAGAACAACGACCGTGCTTGTGCTCATGTTTCCGGTTTCTTGCGACCTGGATCAGTCTAGTAGATGATCTTCGAACTCTGCCTGCTCGCTTAGCCACCGCAGCGTCATGTTGCCTTGGTAATCCTGCCTCATCTCCCGCAACAGATTCGCTGCAGTGATCTTTCCTCCGCCTCCACGGCGCAGTAGCCGAATGGCATCTCGCCAGAGAGATTCCCCTGTCCCTTCATGGCGCAGAGCAGCCTCCTTGCCTCCAGCGCGGCTCCAGACCTCACTTTCGGTTGGCCCCTTTGAATAAAGCTCGATTGCTGTTTGCGTAAGCTGCTCCCACAGATCCTCGGTGCTGTGCGGTGGAATCTCACGTACTCCCGACAGTCGCAATTTGTGTCGCTCCCAGAACGTGAGTAGCTCGAAGCACTCTCGCAATGCGGGGCGCAAATCGTGCCGTGAATGTTTCTTGACTTCGTCAGCTATATGCGAGACCGCCTTATGCCAGCGGCGTGCTGCGGCCACGCGGCCAAGCAGCACTGCGTCGGTGAATACGATGTTGCCCGCTCCTCGAGTCACCGCCACTAGCCATCTCTCGAAACGTGGCTCGGACAAAGTGTTGAATCGAAGAAACAACTGCGCTCCCACTGCGATCTTGGCCGGAATGCATTCCTGCAGGAAGTGTGACAGCCGGGGCTCTTCGAGGATCGCATGCAGCAGCTCAGGCTCGAGACCAGGATCGAAATTGCCGTCTGATGCGAACCGTATCAGCCAGCCATCAGCAGTTGGGCTCAGAAACAATGAAGCTACTTCACGTGGAAGCCCATCCCACACTCTGGCACGTTGTGGATACGCTGACAGATCGCCAAGAGGTGTTTTCGCAAGCTGCTTCAGAAGCCTAACATCGACTGGCTCGCCGCTGAGCGCGAGAGCTAGAAGCTGGTGCATGACGCCACGGGGTTCGTCCGGTCCACGCCACGCCTCTGGATCCACTTCAATTGCAGCGAGCCAGATTTCCTGCCAAGTTGTATCCCGCCCTACAAGACTATGCAGAAGATCGGGATGGCCGGCGCATGTTCGACCGGCGAGCATTGCGAGCCGCGCATCTTTCCAGTGAACAGCAGAGCTTAAGATTTGCTCGGGAGATGCACGGCTGACCACTGCCTCCAGGCCTGCCAACGAGGCTTGATCCCTGTCGATGGCAAGCTGCCGCTCGACAGCGGTCGGAAACTCGTACGCCGCTGCTGCAACAGCTCCATGGAGTCGGTACCAAGCACGTTTTACGGCGGCGCGGATGACAATATCAGCGACGTCCTGAGAAAGAGTCGCGGGGCAGGTTTCAAAGAGCATGCCTTCTACCGATTGTTCTGGCGAAAGCCGTGCTTCGAGCTTTTCCACGAGGGAAGCATCCTGTTGCCACCATTGCCAGAGGGCCCTACCAGTGGTCTGGCTCCCTGTAGCAATTGCAGCGTCAAGGCCTTTCCACAGCGCGCCCGCCCACGGCGTTGTTGTTTCCGTCGCCTGCGTCAGCAGCTTCGCAATGCTTCCATCATCTCGCATGCTGGTGACTGCAATTCGTTCCATCCATCTCGCGACTCCATCCCAGACCTTTAGGTCATTCGGAAACGGTTTGAAGTCGAGGTTGCGCATCGAGCTTATGTGGGGGGTTTGCATTTCGGGAATTCTCTGCACGAGTCGCTGCATCGCTTCCTCTTTGACGGACATGCCCTCCTGTGCATTAGGAGACAGATGCGCCAAAAGGCGCACGAACGCGAGAACATCATCGGGTGTCGGGTTTTGCTCTCTAGAATAGCGCTGGCATCGTTCAAGGAGGGGCAAGTCAGACAGACCTTTCAGCCGGGCACGGACCTCCTGCCCGAAGGCGCGAAGCTCCTCGCCCCCTGCCCTACCCAGCAAGAATTGTCCAGCTTGGCTCAGAACTGCGGGGTCCTGCGCTGGATGTACGATGCCATATCCTGTCCATCGGCTCTCCAGTCCATTCGGGGTGCATACGACGGTCGGAGGCGCGTCCTGGCAGTCCTGTGGGCCAAAGCTCAGTCGAAAACTGAACGTAGAGCGCAGTTCGGGCAACAATTGGTTCCAAATCACGATAAGTGCATCCGTGAACCCTGCTTGGCCGATCCAAACCACCGGCGCTCTGCTATCTGATACGAGGGCTTCCGCCAAAGATGCAAGGCCGGGAACTTCCGGGGGCTGGTCCAGTCCACCTATGGCAGGCAAAGTACTGTCCAGGTGAATCGGAACAAGCGAGGTGGGGCGGCACGCTTCGAGTGGCAGTAACGCAATTACGATGCTCAGGTCATTCAGACGGGTCGCTTCCTCAAGGGGAAGCAAAAGAGCATGAGAAAAAACCATCCCGCCGCGGGAGGCCGAGAGATCGAGAAACGTCTTTGCCAGGACGTAATGGTTATCTTGAGGAAAACCGCTCAGATAGGTGTCCCATGAAATGCCGGGTGGGGCCGTGCCCGGAAGGTCCATCTTCCAAACCAAATCGTCAAATGGAGTAGCATCCACTGTGCTCTTGCGCAGCAGAGCGTGGCCGCCTTTGTACTCTCCATAGGTGGCCTGCTGGATGAGCATAACTACTTCACCAGTGCAGCGAGATCGGAGATCGGAATGGTTAGATCGGAATCCTGTGTGCCGTCCGCGTGAATGATATACCCGAACTGTTCTGGTCCCCGAATCTTGTAATCTTCATCTTGGCTGTTTTCGTCCAACGGCTTTCCTAAGGAGGACAGACCGAGGACGGACGCTCGGCCTGGCTGCCAGCTTGCCGCGACGAAATCCGCGAGCAAAGGAAGATACTTTGCAAAAACCTCCCCTGGTTGAGCTTTCGCGCCGACGCCCGCGATTTCATCCCAGCAGGTAAGAAGCACCGTGAGCGCTGGTGAGGAGTATTGCGCCAGAGTTCCGGCGCCTCGAACGAATAAAAATAATTGCAACAGTTCGATCAATCGAGACTCGTCTGACATCTTAAAGTCTTTATCCGCTGGTGGCGCTTTGTGAATTGAGGCGAGCGGGCGGGAAAAAATATTATCCTTCACGTCTGCGTGCTGAATGCGCACGAACAATAGCCACCCGGCACTCTGGACAATCCGACCTCGCCATGCGGGAGAAATTCTACGAGCCGCAAGAATATCCCGGATCTGTTCTCCGCCGTAGTCCGGCCAGATAAGGTCGAAGGTCCACCCGTGCCCATCTTGAATTGGCCACACGCTCTCCAAGTAGGTAGACGTCGGAGTATGGCGAGCAGCATGACCTTCGTTCAGAGACTCAATAGCTGACTCGAAGGCTGAAATATTAACAGCGGCTCCCCGCATACGCAGCGCACCCTTTTGCTGATTCAGACGCAGAAGCAACTGCGCTCCATAATGCGTTTTTCCGGTCCCGAATTCTCCGAGGATTAGAAGGCTAGTAGTTCCGTCTGTCCGCATCACAGTCTGCCATACATCAGGAATGGATCGTCGCTGGCCATCTCCAGCTTCGGTACAACAAATCGAGGCTGTGGGCTGCTAATTGCCCATTCGAGTAATTTCATAAAACCCTGGCCGCTGCTGCCTGCCTCCTGTTCAGATGGGTAAACGCTCACTGAGAATTCCTTGATATCGGGAAAGACACGATGTGCAAGTCCCTGGACTGCTTCGCGAATCTGAGTTGGCACTGTGAGGTCTGACTTCGACCAGACCAGGGCAACTGGCCGCTCCTTCCGCTCTGCACCGAGCCGCTGGATAAGCAATTGCAGTATGCTTCGCGCATTGCCGCCAGAAGCTCCTGCAAGTGCGTCGCAGTCTGCAATCAGCAGGTACGCGCTCGCATGGTCACCTAGCCAGCGAGCTCCCACAGCATCCTCCCCGTCACGATCTATGGCCCAGCGCTTGAACCACTCTCCAGGTGCATCGGCAAACAGAAAATCCGTAGCTAGGGCGTTTCGTCTCCGGAATGCAAGATGCAGCAGTCCCGGGGACCGGCCAGCCCGGCTTGAGGTATGGACAGGAAAGGACGGACCAGCATGGCCTTCCCAGCGGAATGAGTGGGCAATATTTTCCCAACCGTTCAACGTATATGAGCTCGCAAAACGGTAGTCTCTAATATGAAGCCCTTTTCCAAGAAGTAAATACCACGCCGCCAACAACGTCGTTTTCCCCGCGTTTTGCGGGCCAACAACACCGATCACAGTGGGATTCGACCGGCCGGCAACAAATGGCACGTCGACCGTGCCTAGAGAATTTCCTGACCAGGGGAACAGTAGGCCTTCTGGTTCCGAAGGTACCTCAGGCTGGTCAGCGGTCGGATGCCCAACCGACTCTTTCCAAATCTCGCATTGGTTCCTGTCTTCTTCTCCCAAGTGGCATGGAACGTCTGGGGCAAAGCAATGGGGTTGTTTGCATTGCTTACTCATTTCGAAGCCTTTTGCTTAGGTTGCGAGACAGCTCTGATAGCTTGAAGTTCGCGAAAGATCCAGACTGCGACATCTCCGAGAGCAAATGTATTGTTCCCCTTGACACCTACGGCGGGGAGGAACAGGTCACCATGAACCGTGCCGGCAGCGATTGCGCCGGCCACAAAGGCGACCAGAGGCATCCGTCCCTTAGTTTGGCGCAGAGCTGCCAGCTCCGCCAAAACGACAGTAGGCGGATTACCCTTTACAAATCCCTCAATTATCTGGCTCAGCGCGGTAGGCTCCTTCTTACCGGCTCCGCCAGAGCCCACCAAATTCGTTACTGTTTCACGCAGGAAGTGTTCCACACTCTCGGGACAGAAAGTTGGAACTTGTCGGTGCAGATCGACCGCCATAAGCAAAGCGGCTACGGCCGCCGGATACGAACGGTAACTTTGTTTCGCCAAAGGTGAATACAGCGCTTCCTTCCACCAAAGAAGATCCGCGCGAAGTCGCGGTCCGGCCGCCGAACCAGCTACTTGTTTGAGCGATTCTTCGATGACAGAGGATACCTCCTTCATGTGGGCATCGACTGAGGTTAGGAGCGTCTTGTTGGCCTCAACCGTCCCCTTTGAGCTTTCCTCAAAAGCTTTGTCAACAACCTCAGCGATTCCGCTACTCGCCCGATTTGCGAATTCTTGAGCCCAAGCCTGGGGATTATTAGGCCAGTGTGGGTTGCTATCAGGAGGACTGAACGGGCCCGAAGCAGAGCGTAGTTTGTTCGTCAGTGCTGCGCTGTCAACCTTCGCAGCAGTGATTCCCGAAGCTTTCAGAGTCGATTTACTAACGGAGGGGATATGAGGACTCAATTCAGTGCCCCACTCCACTCGCGCCTGCTCCTCGGAGCGAGTCTCGGCGGTGAGGACAAGGTCGTCCCACACCTCCCGCTCTGAACTCACAGGAAAATGTGGCAACACATTCCTGGCCGTAAGTGCCACAGCACTTGCAATTCCGATATCCTTCTCCTGGGCTTGCCGCAATGCTTCAAGCAGCACGGCGCGCAGAAGTGACCGTGGTGTATCGGCAAAACAACTCAGGTACGTATTCCAGTGATTTTCTACAATCTTGCTCACGTCCGCTAGCACGGGCTCATCGGTCGGAATGTCCGGATCAAACGCCACGAGCGCGTAGCGCACTGTCTCGGACCGCTTCTCAAGCAACGAGGAAGCGAGTTCACCTGCTGCCTTCCGAACGCGATCTAGCCGCGTATCGTCGGGACCAATGTCGAACAGCCTGCGGTTTAGGAACCGCTGAAGAATGTCAGTGCTCATGGGCCTACCTCTCGACTCCAAGTCGCAAGTGCTTGAGAATGTGCAAAAAATCCACCCTACGTTGAGGTTACTACTTCGCTCTAAACAATTCAAGATCAGGTACGATGACCCCTAAATGGGCGTTCTTGGATAACACGATTCCATTACGCGGGTCGCGGGCGGCGCATGCGTTCCACATTGTGGGATTGATGCGATCTCAAGCTCGGAATCAAGGCGATGTGCTCTTCCGAGTAGGCTGCGGCGCGAAAAGCGGTAGGTAGTAGGTGGGAGAGACGGTAGGCGGTAGACAGTAGACCGTAGACGGGCAAGCCGATCTTGTTCAACCTGCTTCACGTTTTCTTTGGCCGGTAGTCATTGGGATCGAGGCACGCGTCATAAGTTGCGCGATCGATGGTAATCCACTCTGTGCCATTGATGCCCCGCCGGTTCTCGGAGGTTGGGCTGAGTGGGAAGGCGCACGCCACCTTAATCCATCGGCCCTGCTGCACAGAAATAGCTTTGACCTCGTCAGCCGCTTCGGAGAGGTCCTGGTCCTGGCTGAAGATCAGCGCCACATCGAACTGGTTTTCTCGCGCCATTCGAACCACGTCGAGAGCCAGGCGGACATCAACGCCCTTCTCTTCCCCGACCAGAATCGTCGTGGTCCCGCCGCCCGGAAGATGCACGGTCTGGTTGCGGTACCTAAGAGAACGAGAAAAGGTTTGGATGCCTCGGGTCCCCATCACTGCCAGCTTGGCTGTCCAGAAGTGGTTCCAGAAAGGGTTGTCGATAGGGTCAGGAATCCCCGTATAAAAGAAGGTCTGCGATAGAGTCCAGCCACGACTTGCACTGATACGCTCCGCCAGGGCCTTCGGGTTGTAGTTGGGGAACCGATACCCGAAGGCTTTCTTTGCAGCATAGAAGAGGTTTTGTCCGTCTACAAACGCGACGGCGCGTTTAACGCCGGGCTCAGCAGGCACGTCTCTCTCCCCTTAAAAGCAAAACCCCGCCGGAGGCCTTTCGGCTGATCCGACGGGGAGGAAATCTCAGCGACAGCATAAACCCCAGCGCTTAGGTTTGTCAAGCGTAAAACGCTGCGTGCACCAGCGGAAGGTGCGGTTAGGCGGCGGATAGCCGCGACCGATGATGTTGACCCAAAAGGATTCTTCGATTGTTGGCTTCAGCAAATTGGCGTCGATGTTGAGTTCGTGCTGCTGGGAGCACCTCCGCATCCTGTCCAGTGTGCCTTCGACCATTTCCGCAATGGCGGGAATCTCGACGCGCGTGTCAGTACAAAGGACCGACACCGGCTTTTTTCGTTGCCTGGCCTGGATGGACAGGACGACTTCGAAATCCAGCGACGCCAGCATGGTGCTGTCCTTGCCGCCGCTGAAGCCAACGAGCCAGGGGCGCTCGTCTTCCAAATAAAGGTGACGGAGAGAATCCTTGATATCCTGGGAAATTGCTGCTGTCATTAGGGGAAAGTATGCCCCCCTAGGCGTTAGATTGCAATAATGGTCTTCGAAGTATGATTAGTGGTCGCCAGAGCGCTGCGTTGGGCACCCAGAACACATTCTCGGCGGCGTATTCGTTGCGGTCTTCGGGATCGGCGAACTTCTCGGCTTTGAGCGCGTTGTAGCGCTCCTGGAATGCATCGGAGATGTACTTCAGGAAAATCGGCCCCAAGACGACGTGCTTATAATCCGCGGCGTCCATATTGCCGCGCAGCTTGTCCGCCGCCTGCCAAAGCGTTTGCTCAAAACCCAGATTCGCGCCAATCTTCGATGCAGGAGAGCGAGCTTTATCCTTTTTCGTTGATTTCAATTCACCCTCGCCTCGGCACTTACTCGTGGGATGCGCAAAAATCTCCGCTTGCGTTTACCTTATACTTACTGACAGGAATTAGCAAGTAGGTTTGGCCCATAGATTGCCCCGACAATACGAGCACTCTGGATGAACATCCTGCTCACCACGAGCCTGTTTTCAGGATTCACTTCGGGGGCCAAGTGTCCCGTAACCGAAATAGGTGAAATATGGCGACAGACCCCAGCCCCGCCATGGCGGTGGCATGCCGGCTGCAAGCCGGCGCTACTGTTCGGCTGCCAGCGCGACCTCATGCGCGGCGCCCAGAGCCAACCGTCTTGCCACCCCCTGCCCCTCCGGGCGCGGGTCGCCGCCGCGCCAGCGCCGTCGGAAACTGGATGCAACGTGCAATCTGTGGATACTCGGTAGTGGCAAGCAACTCAGCCACTGCCACTTCGAGGGTCTTTCCGGCATCGAGCCGGACGAGAGGTGTGGCAGTCATGCGTCCGAACATTCGAACCTCCTTTACTATCGGAAAATCTCCCCTTGATTATTGACAAGAGGAGAGGTAGGATTCCTTGTCGATGACTGAGGGGAGTGAGAATGAGCAAACCAACCGATTTGATCCAAGGCACGTTGGACCTCCTGATCCTCAAGACCATTGCTCTTGAACCCATGCACGGCTGGGGCATCGCCCAGCGAATCCGGCAAGTGTCCAAGGAAGTGCTCCAGGTGAATCAAGGAGCGCTGTATCCCGCGCTCCATCGCCTTGAGCAAAGCGGATGGATCCGGGCCAGGTGGGGTGAGTCTGACAACAACCGCCGCGCCAAGTTTTATTCGCTGACACCGGCGGGGCGCAAGTATTTGGAGCAAGAGGAGGCCAACTGGCAGAGGCTCTCCGCAGCCATCGGTGTTGTCTTGGAAACATCGTGAGGTGGGACTGCCATGATGCGTTGGATATACAAGTTTCCTCTTCGCCTCCGGTCGCTCTTCCGGAAGAGCCGCGTCGAGCAGGAGCTCTCCGACGAACTCCGGTTTCACCTGGAAAAACTGATCGAGGAGAAGGTCGGAAAAGGGATGACCTCGGAGGAAGCCCGCTACGCAGCCCTGCGCGAAATAGGTGGGCTAGAACAGATCAAAGAGGAGTGCCGCGACATGCGCCGCGTGAACTACATCGAGAGCTTCCTCCAGGATGTCCGTTACGGTCTGCGCCAGTTGAGGCGCAGTCCCGGCTTCACCGCCGTGGCGGTACTGACGCTGGCGCTCGGCATCGGGGCCAACACCGCCATCTTCAGTGTTGTTTATGGCGTGCTCCTGCGCCCGCTGCCCTACCCCAAGCCCGACCGGATCGTCGAGCTACGCGAAGTGGACGACAAGGGCGGGATGATGCCCTTTGCCGACCCGAACTTCGATGACGTCCGCGCGCAGAGTCGCTCGCTCGACGGTGTGGCCGAATACGGTTCCGGGCCCGAATCGGTTTCGGGCGCGGCGGAGGCCACGCGCACCATGATGTCTTCCGTGTCACGCGATTTTTTCCACGTGATGCGCGTAGAGCCCGTCATTGGCCGTGGCTTCGTACCGGAAGACCAGCATTTCGGCGCTGCACCTGTCGCGCTGGTGAGCTACGGGTATTGGAAACAATACCTGGGTGGGACGAACAATCTCTCGACGCCTAAGTTGACCATTGAGAACCAGTCGGTTTCTGTGGTGGGTGTGCTCCCGCCCGGTTTCCGGTTCCCTTTCGACAGCGCCATCTGGGTGCCCCGTGAACTGTGGGAGCACCTGCCCAGCCGCACCGCGCACAATTGGGGCGTTATCGCGCGGCTCCGCGACGGGGTCTCGCTTGCCCAGGCGCACTCTGAGCTTTCTGGAATTGCTCGGCGCCTCAAGCAGCAGTACGGCCAGGACACGATGATGACAGACGTGGCCGTGTCCCGGCTGCAGGACAGCCTGACAAGCCACGTGCGCCCGGCACTGCTCATCCTGCTTGGCGCGGTAGGCTTCTTGCTGTTGGTCGCCGTCGCCAACGTTGTGAACCTGCTCCTGGCCCAGGCCACGGCGCGCGAGAGGGAGCTGGCCATCCGCGCAGCGCTGGGCGCCGGGCGAGGCCGGGTGGCGCGCCAGTTCCTCACCGAAGCCCTTCTGCTTTGCGTCGCCGGCGGTGTGCTCGGCATCTTCGCGGCGCTTTGGGGCGTGGACGCGCTGGTGGCGATAGCGCCGCACAACCTGCCGCGCCTTGAAGATGTCTCAATTAACCTGCCCGTGCTCCTCTTCGCGCTTTGCGTCTCGGTGGCAGTTGCGGCTGGACTCGGCGTCTTCACCGCGCTACGCGCAACCTCGGGAGACCTCCAGGGCGCCCTGGTCGAACGCGGCCAAGGACACACAGGCACGCGGCGCGGCCAGCGCCTCGGCCGCGTGATTGTCGCGGCACAGCTCGCCATCACGCTGGCGCTGCTGGTCGGTGCCGGTCTGCTGGGCCGCAGCCTGTGGCGCGTGCTCTCGGTCGATCCCGGCTTTCGTACCGATCACATCCTCACCATGGACCTCGCCCTGCCGCCTGCCGACCAGGAACCAGCCAAGGCCCGCCGCGTGCAATTCGTGAATACCCTCATCGCGCAACTCCGGACTCTTCGCGGGATCCAGGAAGTCGGTGGAACCGGCGGCCTTCCGCTCAACGCGGACCTGTCCGAGGGCACGTATCTCGTCATGAATCCGCAAGACAAGGTTCCCAGTATGCAGGACCTCGATCGCCTGTTCCATGATTCAACTCGCACGGGCGAAGCCGATTACTGCGTGGCAACCGAGGGCTACTTCCGCACGCTGGGCATTCCCCTGCTGCGCGGCCGGCTATTCGATGACCGTGACACGATAGATTCGCCGCATGTCGCGCTCATCAGTGAGTCACTGGCGCGCCAGAGGTGGCCGAACCAGGATCCGCTGGGTCAGACCATTGAATTCGGTAACATGGATGGCGATCTCCGATTTCTCACTGTCGTCGGAGTGGTCGGCGACGTCCGCGTGGACAGCCTGGAATCAAGACCCAGGCCTCTCATCTACGTGAACTACCGGCAGCGACCGCAGTCCACCTCGCGCTTCACCGTCTTCACCGTCGTGATGCACACGAGCGTCGATCCCGCCACGCTGACTCCAGCCGTGCGAGGAATCGTTCGCCAGCTCGATCCTGATGTTCCGCCCAGCTTCAGCACTTTCACGAAAGTCTTCTCAGACTCGCTTAAAACGCGCCGCTTCAACCTGACGCTGGTGGGCGTCTTCGCCGCCACCGCCCTACTGCTTGCCGTGGCGGGCATCTATGGCGTGATGGCTTATTCGGTGGTGCGGCGCACGCACGAGTTTGGGGTTCGAATCGCGCTCGGGGCATCCGCAGGCGATGTCTTACGCCTTGTCCTCGGCCAGGGATTGTTCACCGCTGTGGTCGGCGTTGCGATTGGAATTGCCGGCTCGTTCGTCCTGACCCGCACGATGCAATCGCTCCTGTTTGGGGTGAGCGCGACTGACCCGGTTACGTTTGCCGGGGTCGCGTTGCTGCTCACTCTTGTGGCCCTGCTGGCGAGTTACATTCCGGCGCGACGCGCGACGAAAGTCGATCCCATGGTGGCCTTGAGATACGAATAGGGTAGGCCAGGCGAGGAACGATCATGGAAGAGTTGATGCGCTGGTTCTACAAGGTACCTCTTCGACTTCGGTCACTCTTTCGGAAGAGCCGCGTCGAGAAGGAGTTGACCGAGGAACTCCGCTTCCACCTGGAAAAACTGATTGAGGAGAAGGTCGCGCAAGGGATGACCCCGGAGGAAGCCCGCTATGCAGCCCTGCGGGAGCTGGGCGGAGTGGAGCAAATCAAGGAGGAGTGCCGTGACGCCCGGGGTGTGAACTTCATCGAAACCCTCTTCCAGGACCTGCGCTACGGCGCGCGCATGCTGCGCAAGAATCCCGGCTTCACCTTGGTGGCCGTTTTGACGCTGGCGCTCGGCATCGGCGGGAATGTGGTCGTATTCAGCCTGCTCGAGACGGTCTTGTTGCGACCGCTTCCATACTCGCACCCAGACCGGCTGTTCATGTTCTTTCCAGTTGAGACGAAGTCCCAGCGCGCCATGGTCGCGTCCTCGTACCCCAATTTTCAGGACTGGCATGAACAGAGCCACGCATTTGAGGCAATGGCAGCGTTCCACGAAGAATCTTTCAACCTGACCGGCACGACAGAACCCGAACGTTTGCATGGCTTAAGTACTACGCCGGGGCTCTTTGCACTGTTGGGAATTCCCCCGCTGTTGGGCCGTGAGTTTAGCCCCGATGACAACCAACACGTCGCCCTGTTGAGCTACGAGTTGTGGCACAGGCGGCTCGGCGGCGATGCCGGGATTATTGGCAAATCTATCCATTTGGAGGGCAGCACGTACACGGTGCTGGGGGTCTTACCTCCGCAATTCCACTTTCCACCTCGCCGGTGGGGACGCACCCCTCAGGTTTTCGTGCCTGTCATTCCGAACCCCGATCGTGACTGGTTTTACCTACGGGTGATCGGACGCCTTGCCCCCGGCATAACCGAGCAGCAGGCAAGAACGGAGATGGACGGAATCGCCGCCCGTCTCGCGCAAACCTATCCCAATACGGACCGCGACCAAGGAATCGCCGTTGACCAGCTTAGCCAAGCCGCGGTTTCCGATGTGCGGCAGACGGTGTGGGTTCTGCTCGGGGCCGTGGCTTTCGTGCTGCTCATCGCATGCACCAACGTGGCCAACCTGCTGCTCTCCCAGGGCGCGACGCGGGAGCGCGAGATCGCCATCCGAACCGCTGTGGGAGCGACGCGCTCACGCATTGTGCGGCAGTTGCTCACCGAAAGCCTGATGCTGGCGGGCATGGGGGGTGCTCTGGGTGTCGCTCTGGCATATTGGACACTCCCCCTGGTGGCATCCGCCGTGCCACAACACACCTCCTTCTTCACGCGTGTTCATGATGCCGGCTTCGAGCTCAACTCCACGGTTTTCATTTTCACGGTGCTTCTGTCGGTGCTGTCCTGCGCTCTGTTCGGATTGTTGCCTGCTTGGAGAACCACCAAGCCCGCGCGAAGCTCCGGGGCGAGCGTTCGCACGGGCCGCATTCGCGGCGCCCTGATCGGGCTCGAAGTTGCGTTGTCCTTCGTCTTGCTGGCAGGAGCCGGGTTGATGATGAAAAGCTTGGTCCGCCTGCTGGAAGTCGACGTCGGGTTCCGGACGGAACGGTTGTTGACCATCGACCTTAATCTGGCGGGTGAGAAGTACTCTTCTGCGGAGAAACAGGCGGCCTTCTATGGACAGGTGCTGCAACGGCTCGAAGCTCTGCCGTCGGTGCTCTCGGTGGGCGCGATCGTGGACTTACCGTTGACGCGGTCCTGGACTCGGAACGGCTTCGAGATTCCGGGACCCCACCCGAGGCAAGGGGTGGCAGTCTATCATGCCGTGAGCCCCAATTACTTCCACACCATGGGAATACCGCTGCTGAGCGGGAGGGAGCCTCTGACTGCCGACTCCGCACGCTCGCCCCTGGTCGGTGTTGTCAACCGGAGCATGGCCCAGAAGTACTGGCCGAACGAGAATCCGGTTGGTAAGACCATGAGAGTTGACCGCGCCTTTGTGCAGACGACCTCGAAAGGGACCAGTGCCCAGTCCAAACTGCAGGAACTCCAGATTGTTGGAGTCGTGGGCGATGTCCGGCAACTCGGGCTGGACGCGCCGCCCGACCCTGAACTGTTCATACCGTATACTCAGTGGCCGTCGAACGAGATGGCTCTGGTTCTGCGGACTGCCTCCGAACCCTTTTCTCTGATCCCTGTAGTCAAGAAAGAGATTTGGCGAGTCGACCCCGACCAGCCTGTCACAGATATTAAGACAATGGATGAACTGGTTTCCACAGAAGCGGCGGGGAGACGGTTTGTGCTGCAATTGATCGGAGCTTTCGCCTCGATCGCCCTCGTGCTGGCGGCCGTGGGGATCTACGGCGTGGTTTCCTATGGGATGCGGCAGCGGACGCATGAAATCGGCATTCGCATGGCCCTGGGCGCCAGAGGGCGACAGATTGTGTGGTTGGTTGTCCGCCAAAACGCCAAGTGGATACTGATCGGGATCACGACCGGAGTTGCCAGTGCTCTCGCCTTGACGCGGCTCCTGGGTGCATACCTCTATGCGGTTCGACCCACCGACCATTCAACCTTCGCTCTCGTCGTCCTTGCGGAACTAGTAATCGCGGGGCTGGCCAGCTACGAGCCCGCGCGCCGGGCAACGACGGTCGATCCCATGGTGGCCTTGAGATACGAGTAGGCTGCGCCAGCCGAGAAAGGAATCGGGGAGGTCTCGATGCGATGGTTCTACAAGTTGCCGCTTCGGCTTCGGTCGCTGTTCCGTAGGAGCCGCGTCGAGAAGGAGTTGACCGACGAACTCCGCTTCCACCTGGAAAAACTGATGGAGGAGAAGGTCGGAAAAGGGATGACCCCGGAGGAAGCGCGTTACGCAGCCCTGCGAGAGCTGGGCGGAGTGGAACAAATCAAAGAGGAGTGTCGCGACATGCGCCGCGATCATTCTTAGCATGCTGCCGAAGAGCCTCCGACTCATGTGCCCTTCGGCCAATAGCAACCAGTAATAGCGCGCATGTTTCACCAGCCGTCCTCCGGTCTTCACCAAACGCTGCTGCAAGCTGGTGAGCGACCAGTGGTCGACCTTTTTCGGCAGCGCCAGCCGCCACAGGTTACCCAGGTTGTAGGCGATTACACTTAGCCAGAGCCGTACCTCGTTCGACCGAAAGGGGTGGCAGCTCAGCCGCGTCATCTTCACCGCCTGTTTGCCTTCTTTGATTCACTGCTCCGCCGTGCCTCGCTTGTTGTAGAAACGCACCACTGCCCGGCTGTCAGCCTCCAGGTTGGTCACGATGAATCCGACCCGAGCAAGTAGCGCAGACCCTGCTTTGTAGGTCTGCGGCATTGGGGGAAACAATCTCGGACGGCCATCCCCGGGCTACCCATGTTTATTGCCCGACGCGCCGTGCCCAACGCGCCGTGGATGTCCGGCGTGGCGTTCGGCCCACCGGGCGCGTAGGTGGATGGCAGGTCGCGACTGCGGCGTCCGTTTCTCTCGGATCGATACATTTTCGTGACGGTGAAAGTGCTCAAACCGAGGAGGCACCTGAGCGAGGGAGATTTCCTCGGCGATGAGTCGGAGGCGACCGAAGCACCGCTTCCTGTTGACGGCTTGGGTGTTCCTGCCCGATCATGGGCACGCCATCATTTACCCGCCTTCTCCACTTACCCTTTCCCGAGCGATGAAAGCAAGCTAGCGCAGACTTCGTGTTGTTCGAAGTCTGCGGCTTTCTCTGACGACGAACCGCAGAGTTTCAGCAAATCGAAACTCTGCGCTACCTCGCTTAACCAGGGCCGCCGGGAAGCGGGAGAGTTCTGGCAGGGGGGCTTCTTCGATCATGCGTTGCGAAAGGTGAAGGAATACCTGGAGACGGTAGAATACATCCCCAGGAATCCCGTGCGGCGTGGCCTGGTTCAGCGTGCGGAGGAATGGAAAGGGTCGAGCGTCCGTGAGTAGGCAGGGGTGGATGCAGACGAACCAGAGAGCCGCTGCGGCCTGCCTGCCCGCCTACCGCAGGCAGGCCGCAGGCAGGGCTGGAGATTGATCGCGTGCGTCTACCGACTTTTCCGCTCGTCCCTGTTCTGCGCCGTCTGCTGCCTACCATCTACTGTCTGCCGACCTTTCCGCTCGTCACTTGTCACTCGTCACCGCATTTAGGAGGGAAGAAGCCGCAGAGCTACAAAGCAGGTCGGCGCTACTTGCTCGCCTCATCAGGGTTGCAGATAGGTCAACGTGATCTCGCCCGTCACTTCCTTCCGGCTGAACGCGGAGAAGCGATTATCAAAGGCTAGCGTGTAGTCGCCGGGCGGCAGCAGCCGGTCAATGGTTCCGTTGGTGACTTTGTCCGTGCTGTAGTAGAGCTGCGCCTGATGCCCATTGATCCAGTTTTCGAATTCAGGTGGACTCGCGATCACCACTTGAATGTCATTGCCGGACCCGCCGAAAGCGTGAAAACTGCCGCTAACCCTGGCCCTGATCGCGCCAGCGGGCACGCTGAAGTTGATGTATCGATACGTACCGGACGCAACTTCAAGATTCCCATTGAGGAGCTTCTGGCTCACTGGGTGTGGGATGGGCACCGGGAAAGAAGTCGCCGAGCCTGGGCTTGTCGTTTTGTTCCGGGTTGCTATCACCCAGACCAATACCAGGACCAGGCCGAAGAGAATAAGCGCCGCAACACTGTTTCTGATGCCTTGGGTGGTAGCCGCCTGCGGCGTCGGGATTGGTGCGGTTGCAACTAGGGTGCGATTACAATACCGGCAGACGGTCGCGGCTTCCCGGATGGGCTCGGCGCAGTAGGGACACGGCTTGTAGCCATCCTCCATGGATCACCCCCCAACCGGAATTTCCGTATGGAGCGCAGTTCTTCAATGCACGATCAGCGTGACGGTTCCGGAGTTCTGTAGCGAACCGGCTGTCCCAGCAACGGTAATGGTATAGGTGCCCGTCGGCGTTCCGGGATTCGTCGGGCCACCTCCGCCGCCACCGCCCCCACCGCACGCTGCTAGCAACGCAAGGAAAAGACCCAATAGGCCTGCCGAAACGTACAGAGCGCGGGCGCGTGTTCTCGCAAACCGCCGAATACCAGCAAGGGCGGTTAGGGAAAGGACCATTAAAGCAATCCACAGTCCGTAGACGGGCGGTTGCCCAAAAGGCTCCTTGAACGATGCAGATGGCGCCGTCGTAGAAATTGTCAGGTTCGAGGTAGCACCGCTCGCGCCAGGAGTAACTGAGCTAGGGGAAAACGAACAGGTGGAACGAGACGGCAGATTGGAACAAGCCAATGACACCGAGTTCGTAAATGCGCCATATTGCGGATTGACGCTTAACGTATACGTGGCGGACTGACCGCGGCTTACCGTCACACTCGACGGCGAGGAACCCACGGTGAAGTTGCTAACTGTGATCCGTACGCTGGCGGCCTGAGATAAGGTCACGCCGTTATTCGTGACCGTGAGAGTCTGGTTGTTGGTTCCGAACGGACAAGTGACGGTCGGGCTGACCCCGCTGGCGTTGCCGCAGCTTCCCGTCCAACTGAAAGTTAGAGGACAACCAATGGGGTCCGACGATCCGGCTCCATTGAGTGTTATGCTGGCGCCATTGGTACTCGTGCCGTTTGCCGTCTGGGTCGGACCGGCGTTGGCGGCCGGGATGGTGTGGTTCGCGGCTGCCAGGGCGTCGATGCGACCATAACCAAACACGTTGTCGGGTCCGGCAGCGCCCAGATCCACCGCGTTATTCAAGATCAGGTTGCGCAGGTTTGTGCGCGCGTTCACTGGCGAGAGGTCGCCCGCTGCACCAGCACGGAGGCAAGGAGCGGCCTGCAAAAGAAGTGCGGCGACACCAGCCCCGTGAGGGGCTGCTGCGGAGGTGCCGGAGAAAGGGACTGGGAACTCACCTGCGCCAGTAATCGAGACTCCGTCGATGCCCGTCACATCAGGCTTCAGCCTTCCGTCCTGCGTTGGCCCATTGCTGCTGAAAGGTTCGATGTTGACATTGCCAGGCTCGGCTTGATCAATCGCGCCCACCGAGATAACGCTCACTGGAGAACCGCCTGCGTCGGCTTCTGCCGGCACGCTGCTTCGAACGGTGTTGTAGTTGTGATTCTCCCTGGTCGGCACTAAAGGGGGCGCGCTCAGTACGAACATATCGAAGTTGCGCACCCCCGCCGTGTTCTGGGAGTTTTGAATGAGGATGCAGAAATCATCTTCAGCGCCCGTGTTGTTTATGTACCCTAATATTGCCTCGACAGGATCTTGCGTTCCGTTCTGGGGGGCAATACTCCACGCGACGACATCCGGGAAATTCAGACATCCGAAGATGCCCTTCCTTAACAAGAACAGGTCGTAGTCATTGTTGGACGCACCGAGTGGGTCATTCCATATCAAAAAGACGCTCACCGCTGCTTCTGCTGGCAGATGGATTTGATCGGTGACAGTTGGGCCTAGTCCAAGAACGTCAGAAGTGTCGGCGGTAGACTGAAACAGGTGCAAGTTGCCAGGCAGGCCGACGATGGCAGTACCATCAACACCGGAATCAACAAAATCTTCCTGGTAGTGGTGGCGAGCTTCATTCCCCACAGCCGTCAGATAAACCCGAATAGTATCGGCATCGTTGTTCAACGCTGCGCCTGTGTTTGAAGACACCGCGCTGGTGCCATCGTAGGGCATCCCAAAGAAGCCGATATCGTCCACTCCTATATCTGCATTCGCGGCTATCCAGTTGACAGCCTGATTGAATTCCAGGGAGGTGCTGAAGTTGGCAAAGAGCAATTCGGCACCCGGGGCGAGATCGTGAACAATCTCCAGCATTGCCGTGCCCTCGGCTCCAGGGGGGGTGTCGAGCCCTGCTTCCAGGTCAGAGTCTGCCCGAAAGGATTGTGCGTTTATTCCTGCCGTCACCGAAGTCAGAATGCCGCTGGCGTTCCGCGTGCCGGTTGCATTGGGAAGGTCGCCGGAAGAGACAGGACTGGGGGTCGCGGTCGTAGGGCCGCAGGTTGTGCAGCCCGCAGCGAATATGCCGTTGATGCCATCTGAGATGACCCCCACACGGACGCCTGTGCCGTCCACGCCGAGCATAGACCGCACCTGGTCGGTTTTCAGGATCGCATCGCCCTCGGTCTCCACCGAACCCGTTTGCCGGACGCCATAGTCGGGCAGCCTCACAAAGCGAACAAACGGGAGCGCTGCAACTCCTTCGAGACGGGTCACGGGAATGTGGCCCTGCACGATACGTTGCCGCTTGTCCTGCAATTCGATTCTTACACCGGCGTTTTGAAGCTCGCGTAGGTTCTGCTCCGTGACCTCAGTCAGCAAGATGTAGACCTGGACCTCTGCATTGTTGTTGATCCGCATCATGCGAGCGCGAACCGCGTCTCGGACTGACTTCGGCAGGGTCGTCAACGAAAAGCCCGGCGGGGCAGCAATTCGTTGCCCTTCGGGAATTAGTCCCCGCTGTTGGGGCAAGGCACGAGCGAGGTCTGCCAAAGGTGTGCTGAGCTTTGGATGCTTGTAAAGCCGCGGTTCAACTGCGGACGCTTCTTGCACCACAGGGGACATAGATTGAAGCACTGCGAAAGGGGGCGCCTGCGCGAAGCCCCCGCTTGGGAAGGGACCGAAGACGAGCAGAGTCGTGAGTACAAACGAAGCGCGACGAAGACCGAAACGCGGAAATGGCCTAGTTTGCATTTCAAGGCCCTCCTTTGCCCATCGGTCTACCTTTAGACGAGGAGAAGAACAGAACTCTTTCCTCCGGGAGTATACTCCTGCCGCACCTCCACTTCAAGTAAACAGGGCCGTAGGGTTGGACCGACACCCTTATGACCCGGAATTTCCGTTTTGACTTCGTGGCCAACCGATAATGTACACCTGACCGCCTCAGCAGGCAACGCTCCAGCCTGGTTTCGAGTCCAAAGTCTCTTCGGGGGCCGCGAGAAAATCCCAAAAGCCCAAAACTGACGCCTTTCCAACCCATCCCTCACACACTTTTCCTTCCTGCCTCCTCCGTCCCCCCAATCGGCGCCAACCCGCGGCTCGCCTATCCCGCTGGCAAGGGTAGTCGGAGGAATGGAAAGGGTCGAGCCTCCGTGAGTAGGCAGGGGTGGATGCAGACGAACCAGAGAGCCGATGCGCCCTGCCTGCCGCAGGCAGGGCTGGAGATTGATCCCGCTTCGCGGGACTGCCCGCCGATGAGAACACCCGCATCTGAGGGGAGAAGCCGGTAGCCACGGTCAATCGTCCTGTGATTGACCGTGGGCTTTTCCCATCGACAAAAACCCACGGTCACGAAAGCGCTGACCGTGGCTTGTATCTTGACTTCCCATTAGAGACTCTCTGGGTTGAAGGCGACGGGTTCCGGGGAGGCCAGCCGTGGCTGAGGCCCGACTCCGCTCCGGCGGAGTCGAGAGCCTGGCGGGTAGATCGGCCCCCCGGCCCCTTCTCCCAGGCCGAGGAGAATCGAAGGCCTTGTGAGCCTGCATGTTCAAGCTCGGT
>Ga0315282_10005121_pt1 | contig 22460 bp, 22 predicted proteins | sample YL17G07_20_MG_FD_203693 | JGI IMG/M metagenome (GOLD analysis project Ga0315282, IMG submission 203693) | Sediment microbial communities from Yellowstone Lake, YNP, Wyoming, USA - YL17G07_20 | ecosystem: Environmental > Aquatic > Freshwater > Lake > Sediment | place: USA: Wyoming | collected... | reverse complement strand
TTAAGCGCGGCATGGGAGATACATTAAGAGGTCGCACCGTCTGGCAACAAGCTAGACACCAATATGCAAAATGCTTTACACATAATATGTGTTTGAGGTGTAATTAATGGAACTTAAGACAGAGCCAAATTAACCAAACATTTTTAAATAGTATCTCCATTTCTTAATGTAAATATGAAACAAAAAATAATAGATCCATATGGGTCTGAACTCGTGGAAGATTATGTTAAAATAATCAAAGATTTTGGTTTAGATAGTTTTAATGCCAATAATTATCCAGAGCCAAACAGATTGATGCGAAGAGGAACTGTTTTTGCAGAGAGGGATATGAAACCTGTTATTAAAGCGATGATTGAAAAGAAGAAGTTTTATGTCTTGTCTGGGATCATGCCCACAGCTCAGAAGGTTCATTTTGGAACCAAAATGGTTGTAGAAAATATTGCTTATTTCCAAAAACATGGTGCCAGGACTTATTGTCTGGTGGCTGATTTGGAAGCTGCTGCTGCAAGGGGGGTTTCCTTAGATGTGGCAAGAAAGAATGCTCTGGAATTCCAGATTCCAGCTTATATCGCTTTGGGACTGGATCCTAAAAAAACAATATTTTACTTCCAATCACAAAATAAGGATGTTATCAGGCTGGCTTATGAAGCCTCAAGTAGGATAACTTTAAATGAATTTAGGGCTGTTTATGGCCAGGCTGATCCTGCCAGAATATTGTCAGCTTTAACTCAGATAGGGGATATCTTGTATCCTCAATTAGGGGAGAGTATGCCAGGAGTGATCCCAGTAGGCGTGGATCAGGACCCTCATATCAGGTTGACAAGAGATGCTGCAAGAAGGATGAGGGATCATAAGTTCTTTTTACCTGCTGGATTATACCATAAGTTTACTCCTAGCCTAGATGGAGCAATTAAAATGTCTAAATCAAAGCCTGAAAGCTGCATTGACCTGCCAGAAGAGCCTAAGAAAGTGTGTGCAAAGATAATGAGGGCCAAAACAGGCGGAAGGGACACTGTTGAAGAGCAAAGAAAACGGGGAGGAGAGCCTGAGAAATGCGTTATTTTTGAGTTGTATAAACAGCATCTGATTGAAGATGACAAAGATCTGCAGAAGATTTATGATGACTGCAAGTCAGGCAAACTTACATGCGGGGAAGACAAGAACCATTGTTGTGAATTGATGACGAAGTTTATGAAAGGTTTATCTGAGGAGATCGAAGAAGCAAGAAAAAAAATAGATGATGTCCAGTTTGTCGAATTTAAATAAGAAGATTTTTATATAGTGAAGATAAGCTAGGTATATAATAAAAAAGGGTGATAGAAATGCCGATCAGAGTGGTTCCTCTTTCGAGCGGATTTATGTTAACGAGTATTGTGGGTGCGATTGTTTCAGGGATGTATGTCTATCCGATCAATCCAAGCTGGGGATTTACCCTTATTTTGTTCTTTACAATAATGCTTGTGGCTTCTTTTATATCAATGACATATGCACCACTCGAAACTAAAGAATCTTTAGAATTGAGAAAAAAATAAGCTTTATAATTGGTCAAATTTTTCTTTTGCCCTTCTTTCTTTTGCATAGACTGTATGTGAGGCCCTTTTTTCAAATAAGGCTACTGCAACCTGCAGTATGTCCTCTTTGTAGCCTTTGAAACCTTTGGACTCAATCAAATTTTTAGCATCATCAATGCATTCCTTCATTATATTAACATTCTCCTCTCTTGATTTATTTTCTTCCTCTTTTTCTTCTTCCTCTGTTAGAAATATCTCTTCCCAAACAGGATATGAGCTTTTATCAGTTGTTTTTGGAAAGGATTTTGAAAATGCCATAGAATAATGTAAGCATAAAGGATATATATAATTTTCTAAAAATCGAACAATTTCTTTTTTTGTTCAAGAGCTGTGGGAGCTTCTCCTCCGTGCCATGTGAACCTGGGTCTTACTCTTATTGGATATGACTTCTCATTTACATCGTCAAATACTATTCCAGCCCCCTTTACTTTAGGCAGTTCATTCAGCTGCTTGTCGAGGCTTTCACGCATATAACTTTGGGTTAATGATTTTAAGGCTTCTATATCTAATTTGGCTGTGAGTTCATGGGATATAACTATATCCGATTGAGTCATCACATCTGTATGTATCTTCCCTGGCTGCTGTGAGGCAAGTACCAGGGAAATGCCTGGCTGCCTGCCCTCTCTTAATATTGTAATTAATGCATTAGTGGCTGCTGTTTTACCTTCAAGGGGGATGAACTCATGCGCTTCATCTACAATAAGCCACACCAGAGGATATTTTTGCTTTTCCTCTTCCTCTTTGCTTAAGTAATGTATCTCGTTTCTTATTGATTCAAATTCCTCTTTTCTTTTTTCAACCATCCTCTTAATAAAAAGCTTTTGGGATAATAGCCCTATGACGAGGGCTCTTAGTCCTTCTGAACCCTCTGTTATGGCATAGCAGCTTAGGTCTATTATTGTTATTTTGCCACCAACGACTAAATCGTCAATAAGGGTTGCTTTTGTGCTGAAAAGACCCCAGTTTTTAGTATTCAGAAACCTGTTTTCACCAGCATTTCTTGTGTTTTGGTCTGTTTTGGTATCCTCCCTAATTGCCTTTGTTATATCATCTAGGGAATAGTTTGGATTTTCCTTTTTTAGCTTTTCTACAACTCTTTCTATAAGGACTCCCAGAGGATCAGTAAGGGGTATGTCAAATGTCAGGCACCATTCTGAAGCGCTCAATTCAGATGGTTTGATTGAAAATGAAAAATCAGTTGGTATCCCTTCATCTTTATATTTCTTATAATAGCCTATCGGAGTGTAAATCTGTACATCAAATGGTTTTTCCTCCAGGTTCCATTCACCTAAGAGCTCTGCATCTTTCTTGTTAGCGTATTTCATTGTCCAGTAGACTCCCATTGTGTCAAATATTAAAATTGCCAGATTCTCAGACACCTCTTTTGGCAGATCAGCCATGCCCTCTGCAATAACGCCCATTGTATAGCTTTTTCCGCTGCCTCTTTTTCCACAGACAAATACTACATGACTTCTTATAACGTCCATTAGGACATCATTGGAAAGGGAGCTTGTCTGACCCATCTTTACGTAATGTTTTCCCAGAAGTATGGTCCCATTTGTGCCATATACCTTTCTGTCCTCTTCTTTTCTTCCTATGATAATCTCATATGCCACTTTAGACATTACATTTTAAGAATCACTATAAATATTTATTGAAACTATCAGGTAATGAATAAATACCCATACAAAAACAAAAGCTTTATTTATTACTGAATTATTCCTCAGATAAAGGGGTGATAGAGTAACTAGTGAGGTGGTTAAGTTGGCAAACGGTAAAAAATCCCCTGGCAAAAAGTCTAAGTCTAAACTAAAGAACTTTTATGGCGTTTTTTTGATTTTGGTGATTATTGCAGCTATTGTCGCTTTTCAAATATGGCAGCAAAACAAACAAAATAAGGTTGAAAAGCAAGAAGGTATTGCTGCAATAGTAAATGGGGAGATAATAACAAAAAGTGAATTGGACATGCAATATGATAAAATCCCGGAACAATACAAGGCAATAATAACCAAAGATAGCTATCTTAATCAGATGATAGCAGTAAAGCTGTTAATCCAAGAGGCCAGGAAAAAAGGCATTGAGGTAACGGATGAAAGAGCGAACAAGGAAATTGAGGCTATTAAAGAAAGAGAGCTTATAACAACAGATGAGGATTTTAATAAACTTCTTGGTAATCTTGGTTTGAATGCTGATGAATTGAAAAATAGGATAATAGAGCAGCTTATGATTGATATGCTCTTTAATGAGACCATTGACCCTACAATCCAGGTTACTGATTCTATGGTAGAATCTTTTTATGAACGATACAAGGGAGATTTTAATAATGAATCATTAGATAAAATAAGAGACGATGTAGAGTTGGCTTTGAGGAATCAGTTAAGAGATGGGGCAATACAGATATACATAAAACAGCTAACTGCTCGAGCAGATATCCAAATGGGCGGAGAAGAAATTAATGAAACATTTCAAGTAACTGGGGATGAGCTTTGTGAAGAGAATGGCAAACCAATCATTAGAATGTTTTCAGCAAAGTCCTCAGTTAAAAGCCAGTGGGCTAAGGACGCTTTTGCCTCAATTACATCAAAATACAATAACATCGTTGCATATCATTGGGTGCTTGATACTGGCGACAATCTCCTAACTGATGATATTGAGAAAGCAATCCCTAAAGATGAGATTGCTGTATTTAAAAAGTATAGCCCAGAAGGTGCAGTTCCTCTTTTTGTCTTTGGATGTAAATATGCCCGAATAGGAAACGGATATGAGGATCTAGCTTTAGAGGAAAAGGAGTTTCAAAAAATTATCAAGAACCTGACTTAGGACATATATCATGGAAAACTCACAAAAAGAAAGGATAGACCGAGAACTAAGGTTTCTAAAGGGAAGTCTAGATGCAGGAATCATTAGCAGAGAAGAATATGAAAAGGGAGTTCAAAGAATAGAAAAGAAAAAACTCAATCTGAAAGAAGAGGCAGAACCTGAACCTAAAATATCTGATAAAGCTGCAGAACAGATTTTCATAAAAGAAATCACTGAAGAGGGGGAAGAAGCAAAAGAAAAAGGAGCGGAAGCGCAGGATAGTCCTATGGAAGAAGAAGGCCCTGGGGATATGCATCCAAAAGAACCTGAAGAGAAAGAGCGGGAGGTTAGTGACTTTTTCGAGCAAAGCAGCAAAAAGGAGCCGGAAGAAAAAAAGAAGAAAAAGATAGGCAAAACAATCATATGGGTTTTAGTTATTATTGGAATCATCATTCTTGTTATCTCTATATCTTCAAAGAAGCTTACAAGTGAAGTGAATAAGACCCCTCAAAAAGAGCTTATAAAAGAAATGGTTCCTATTTGTAATTCAGATTCTGATTGTGACAAGGAAGGAAAAATTGGAACATGCTCAAATCCAGGAATGGATGATGCAAACTGTCAATATGCGGAGCCTGTGAAGATAGGTCTTACTATAGTTAATGACAAAAATTGTCAAAATTGTGACACAAGCAGAATGTTGAGTGTTATTCAGGGTTTGTTCCCTGGTGTTGAGTCACGTACTGTGGATTACAGTGATCCTGAGGGAAAACGATTAGTCAGCATGTATAGAATTGATGCTCTGCCTGCTTACATCTTTGATAGAAGAATAAATGAAACCTTAAGATTTGAATCCTTTAAACAGGCATTGGTTAATGAACAAGGTTCATTCCTTATCAGAAATTCAGCCTCAGGGGCAAATTATTATTTTAAAAGAGAAAAAATTGCAAACAGGCTTGAGTTATTTAGTCTGGCAAATCAAACCGGAGACTTAGACAAAATTCTGGCAGAGGTTTCTCTTCTTTTTGGAGATAAAATCAATATTGTGAGAACTGTTGTGAACGATGCCATGAAAAACAGTCTGGAAAATGAATTAGGAATTACAACATATCCTGCTTTTTTAGTTAACAATCAATTAAAATTTGGAGGAGTACAGCCTCCAGAAACAATAAAAAATATTTTTTGCGAGTTAAACCCACAAGATAAATGCCGTACTATTTTATCTATGGTTATTTCCTAATTCTACAAATCGCTAATTGTTAATATGTTGGTCTTTGTATCGGTTTTTGGTACCTTTGTTTCCATTGCAATTAAGTAGGTTACATTCACTTTTTCCGCTGTATTTACAAGGTCTCGCTCAATTATCCCATCAAATACTACTGCATACACTCCTGAAGTCAGACTGCTTATTGTTGTCTGAAGTTCTGTTATTGGCACTTTTCCTAAAATATTAAGCTTCGAGTCCAAGATGCAAGCCCCGCGCGTACCTACTAAATTTTCAAGCATCTCTTTAAATTTTGCAGTTTCTTCTGGCAATGGCTTATTCTTTGTAAATCTCTGAAGGGGCCTCATAAATTTTGGCCTCTGAATCGGTAGCGGCTGTTGCGGTCTTTTTATTTCTCTTGCCTTATCGTAATATTGGGATCTATCAGGTTGAAGGCTTTCAACATTCCTTTCAAGCTCTCCTTTTGCCTGCTCCCCTGAAATCCTGCTTCTTAAGGCCTTATGAATCTCTTTCTTTGTTATTTCCTCTACCTCCTTGCCATCAGGCGCCCTTGTTACATAATCAAGGTCAGTTACAGACAGCAGCTCTTTTAATATCAGGCTTCCACCCCTATCCCCATCTACAAATGCAGTCAGCACTTTCTTTTTACTTAGCTCAATGATAGTGTCAGGGACATGAGTCCCGTTCATTGCTATGACATTCTTAAATCCATGCTTAAGCAGATTAACCACATCTGCCCTCCCTTCCACGACAATAACCTCATCAGATTCGTCTACAGTTGGACCTGCTGCCAGCCTGTCTTTACCGTATTCCTGCACTTCCATGATCCTTACAGAAGATGTTACCTCTTCTGCTAATTCTGCTGAATCCGGCAAGACACCATCCATCAGGTTTTTTAGCAGTTCCTTAGCTCTTTCTATCACGAATTTTCTCTTAGATATCCTTACATCCTCAATCTTTTCTACTTTTATTTTTGCGTTGCAAGGCCCTATCCTTTGGATTATCTCAAGAGCAGCAGCTACTATTGAAGTCTCTGCCTTATCTAAACTAGAAGGTATTATTATCTTTCCGGCTGTCTTCCCTGACTTTGTGTCTACATTTACCTCAATCCTGCCAATCCTGCCTGACCTTTGAAGCTCTCTTAATTCCAATTCTGAACCTAAAAGGCCTTCTGTCTGACCGAAAATGGCCCCTATCACGTCAGGCCTATCTACAACTCCCTCAATATCAATTGTAGCCTCTACTATATATTTTGCTGATACCGGGCTTATTTTACCCATTTTGATCTCCTCCGATTTTAGAAGAAGCTATCTCTTATCTAAATGTTTCAGATGATTTAATGATAAGTATGATCATGCTTCTTCTTCAAGACAAATAGAAAAACGGGCTCCTAAATTGTGATACTTGGTTTTTTTCTCGTGATTTAAATGGCTCTTTTTCTTAAACAAAACATTTAATGATTAAATGACGATGAATCCAACCCTAAATTTCTTCTATTTGTCTTTTTATAATTTTTATGGTTTTTGTGGCCCGTAACACTAACTCCCAAGCTCATTGCTTGCATTTAGCGTATGCTCCATTGAGTACTCTCGTGACGGGCCTTAATATGAGCATCTCAGCCCAAATAAAGCTTTAATCCTCACTTTAACTAGGAAGTATTATTAGTATAAAAAGATTTTGTTTTGAAACCCTAACGAGGGTCTTCTGAAAAGACCCTCGCAAGGGAAAAAGAGGTGATTATGAGCTCTTTTTAGCATTAAAACCCGTGCAAAGGCTCATTTCTGAGTCTTTGCAGGGAAAAGAGGTGTTTATGAGCATAAAGTATTGGATTTTATTTTTTTGGTAAATATTATCAAATATTCACCTTTTTTTTTGTTACCATTGTGTAGTAGAGTAAGTATTTAAATGTTTCGGAATTGTAACTATTTTAAAGTAGTTATCAAAATGTTTATAAACAACATGGTTTTGTCTTTGGTTATGCCCAAGGAACGCAGAAGAGTGGATGGGAAATTTCAGGTTATGCATAACGTATTTGATGAATTTACCAACAAGACCCTGTTTAAATTAATCTCAGAGGGCTATTTTGACGGCCTAGAGAGCCCAATCAAGATTGGAAAAGAGGCTAACATATTTTCCGCAAAAAAAGGCGATAAAAGGATTATGGTTAAAATATATCGTCTGGAGTCATGCGATTTCAACAGGATGTATGACTATATTAAAGATGATCCAAGGTACATAGGTCTTAGAGGAAAGAAAAGAAAGATAATCCTTTCATGGGTGAAAAGGGAATACAGAAACCTGTTGAAGGCAAGGGAGGCAGGAGTGAATGTCCCAACGCCGCTTACATTTAAAAATAATGTTTTGGTTTTGGAGTTCATCGGCAGGAATGATAATGTTGCGCCTATGCTTAAGGATGAGAAGCCGAAAGATCCAGAATCCTTCTATAGAATGGTGATTGAAAACATAAGGAAAATGCACAAAGCAGGATTAGTGCATGGAGATCTATCTGCCTTTAACATCTTAAACTTTGAAGAAAAACCAGTATTTATCGATTTTTCCCAATGCAGCACTATTAACAATACCCGGGCGAGAGAATTCTTTGAAAGGGACGTTAAGAATGTAGCTGTATTTTTTAGAAAGTTAGGATTAATAATTGATGAGGAAGCTTTAATCAAAGAAATCAAATAACAAACCTTAAAAAGGCAACCATTTTTTTGAAAACCATGGAATTCAGATATGAACTAAAAATCCCCAAAGAAAGGGTCGCTGTTTTAATAGGTAGGAAGGGCGAAACCAAGAAGGAATTAGAGGCAGTCACAAAGTCAAGAATAACAGTTGATTCAAAAGATGGTGATATATTCATATGCGGAGAAGATGGGCTTGGCCTATATAATGCGTTTGAAGTCATCAAAGCTATTGGCAGGGGTTTTAATCCAGAGGTTGCTTTGTTATTGTTAAAACCTGATTACATGTTTGAATCAATCAATGTCAAGGATTTTGCCAAAACTGTTAATTCTGAGTTAAGGTTGAAAGGGAGGGTCATCGGCAAGGATGGGAAGTCAAGAAAAACTATAGAAGAGCTGACTGAATGTTATGTTTGCGTTTATGGCAAGTCTATAGGAATAATAGGGGAGGTAGAAGGTGTTGATAATGCCAGAACTGCAATCGAGTCTTTATTGAAAGGAAGCACACATGCAAATGTTTATAAATTCCTTGAAAAAAAACGAAGGCAGCTGAAGAGAAAACAGCTTCAAGGTGAGAATTTTGGCTGATGAAAAACCTATTGCTTTCCAATTAGCAGAAAAACAAAGAGAGATAGGGGTTGCAGAATTTTTTGCCAGGAACAGGCATCTTCTTGGGTTTGATAATAAGAGAAAAGCGCTTATGACGACTATAAAGGAGGCAGTGGATAACAGCCTGGACGCATGCGAAGAAGCGAGTATTTTACCTGAGGTCTCTGTAGAAGTAATTGACATGGGCAACGAAAGATTTAGGGTTATTGTTGAAGATAATGGGCCTGGAATAGTAAAAAAGCAGATACCTCATATTTTTGCGAGATTATTATATGGTTCAAAATTTTTTAAACTGTCTCAATCTAGAGGACAGCAAGGTATCGGAATCAGCGCTTCAGTCTTGTATGCCCAACTGACGACAGGAAAAGCCGCAAAAATAACATCTAAAATAGATCCAAAACATCCTGCTCATTATTATGAATTAAAGCTAGATACACAACATAATAAGCCAGAGATACTAAAAGAAGAGGTTGTTGAATGGAGCAAGGATCATGGTACTAAAGTGGAGCTTGATTTAGAGGGTTCTTATCTAGGTGGAAATCAGAGCATAGACCAGTATCTTAAGCAAACAGCAATTGTTAATCCGCATGTACAGATCATCTATACAAATCCCAAAGCAGAGCAGATAATATTTCCAAGAGCAACAGAGAAGCTACCAACAAAGCCGGTTGAGATAAAACCCCATCCTTATGGAGTGGAGCTAGGTAGGCTGATGAGCATGCTCAAATTAACAGAAGCAAGAACACTGCAGGCTTTTCTGACTCAAGAGTTCTCTAGGATTGGACCGGGTACTGCCAAGCAGATCTGTGAGAATGCTGCATTGCTACCAAACATGAAACCTTCGGATGTCAGTAGAGAGCTTGCTGAGAAACTTTATGAAGGTATCAATAAGACAAAGATCATTGCACCCCCTTCAGATTGCATCAGTCCTATTGGAGAGGAGCTGATGGAAAAGGGCTTAAAAAAAGAGATAAATGCTGAATTTTATTGCGCTGTTACAAGGCCACCATCAGTCTACAGGGGCAATCCTTTTATCCTTGAAGTTGGGATGGCTTATGGAGGAGAGCTCAAAGCCGAGGAATCTGCAATACTTTACAGATATGCGAACAGGGTTCCTTTGCTTTACCAACAAGGAGCCTGTGCAATTACAAAATCAGTCATCAACACTGCCTGGAGGAATTATGGATTAAGCCAGAGCAAGGGAGCTTTGCCGATTGGGCCAATTGCAGTCGCAATACATATAGGCTCAGTATGGGTTCCTTTCACTTCAGAGAGCAAGGAAGCTATCGCTCACTATCCTGAAATCATAAAAGAGGTTAAATTAGCTTTGCAAGAATGTGGGAGAAAAATATCAATATTTATACATAAGAAAAGAAAAATACAGATTGAGGGAGCAAAACGTGGATATATCGAGACATATATACCTCATGTTGCGGAAGCATTGAAAGAACTGGTGGGGTATAAAAAGGAAGAGGAAGAAAAGGTAATAAACTTATTGAATGAAATCCTTGAACAGAAAAGAGGTCAGCTGGAAAATCTGGAGATAGATAACACAGAGTATGATGAAGATTTTGCAAAGATCGGCTCAAAAGATGTTGAAGGAGACGATGAGCAAAAATCTGAAGAGGATAAAAATGAGGAGTAAAGTTCTGGAAAGCATAAAGGAAAAGGCAACTGATGTTTATAAAGCAATATTAAAGAAGAAGGCACCAGAGTTAGATATGCCATTAAGAGCATTATCTAATGTTAAATATGATGAGAATGAGGGCTATTTTGAAATTACTGGCAAGAAGAAGAACAGGACACTGACAGTAGGCACAATAAAAACATTTGCGCAGACATTGAGAATGATGGCCTTATCCAAAGAACTGGTTGAGCAGGATGATATTGCAACAAAGAGAGAAGCGTATTATGTTTCTAAAAACTGGAAGGAAGCTATGTTTAACAGCCAACCGGATTCTGATGCTGTGATGGATGATGTTGAGGCAATGATGATGGTAAACAGGGAGCAGATTGGATTTATACCAGAAGAAAAAGGGGGGGAGATAGCAGGAAAGCTAATAGTAATAGATAGAGATCCTGAAACAAAAAAAGAGCTAAGGATAGACTGCACTAAGTTTGGATCTGGAGCCTATTCCATCCCAATTTCTTTGGAGCATCTTAAATTTGAGACAGATGCAAAATTTATTCTTGCAATAGAAACTGCAGGTATGTTCCAGAGGTTAGTTAAGCATAAATACTGGAAAACTGCTAACTGTATCCTTATCTCAATGGGGGGAGTTCCAACAAGGGCATGCAGAAGATTTATAAGAAGACTAAGCGATGATAAGAAAATACCAGTTTACGTGTTTACCGATGGAGACCCATATGGTTATGGATCCATCTATAGGACACTTAAGGTTGGTTCAGGAAATGCAGCTCACATAAATAGATTCTTTTGCGTTCCAAGAGCCAAGTTTCTTGGGGTAACGCCGCAAGATATCATAGATTACAAGCTTCCAACACATCCTTTGAAAGAGGTTGACCTAAAGAAAATAAAGGATCTACTAAAGAATGATCCATTCATACTGCATTACAAAGAATGGCAGAAAGCCTTGAAACAGATGTATGACATGAAGGCAAGGGCAGAGCAGCAGGCATTGGCAAAATGGGGATTAAACTATGTTATCACTAAATATTTACCTGATAAGATAACCCACACTGAGAAATTTTTACCGTAAGTTCTTTAAATTATAGTTTCAGAAACTTTCTGAAGAGAAATTTCAGCTGATATGGCTTGTACCATTTCATCTAAATGCTCATTTCCAATGTTAATGAGCAGATTATTATAGCTTCGGATTGCTTTGAGTGCATTAGGGATCATAAATCTACTTCTATTACTGCAATCAGTAATATCTGTTGCAGCTATTATACTGAGTTTTGGAGATTTTTTCTCCGGAAGTATTTTGTTTAATGGATACCACACGGGGGAGAGAATTGTAGCAATAATTCCAAAAAGTGTAGCACCTATTTTCATTCTAAGAGAAGGGACATAATTATCCTCTATATATATAATATTTTTACCATATTCTTCTGCAAGATTTTCAGCTGTCGGTATTGATAGCTGTCTTCCTCCGCTTGTGGCAACGATTAAACATGGGATATACATTGAATATGCGACATACCATGGAATCTTCCAATTCCCTCCTTCTATGGCAAAATTATCATATTGTCTGACAATGTCTTCAACAAAAGAGTCCTCTTTAGGAGTATATATATGCGATTCGGCAAGAAAGCCCACTTTCTTTTCTAGACCATCTACTTTAGCTATGTATTCTCGATATTGTATCATCAATGTGTTGAGAATGAAATAATGGTTTTAAACTTTTCTTATACTAAGTTGCGGATTAAACTATATGGTGAGGGATTATTTATCATATAACCTTAATCAACGGGAAAATTTATACCATAAAATTTTTATACTGAATTCTGTTTCTATCCGTTATGTCAGAAGATAAGATCAAGAATAAGGAGTCAGAAAAGGAAACAGAGGAAGTTATTGATAAGGGAGAAGTCCCTGAATGCTGCACAGATTGTCTTAAGTGGGAGCAGTTTGGTAAAACCTGCTGGGTTTACTGGGAGAGAAAGAAGCATTGTACCCAGAAAATTACCCAATATTGATTTTTAATAAGATTTAAATATAAACTTATGATTCTAAGAGTTTATGGGCGTATAGCTCAGCTTGGATAGAGCGACAGCCTTCTAAGCAATTGCTGAGGCCAGCTGAAAATCTAAGGGATTCCCCTAGGTTGGTTTTAGGTCGGGAGTTCAAATCTTCCTACGCCCGCTTTTATTAAGATGATATTACACAATAGAATCCCTTTAAAAATGTCTATTTTTTAAAATGCCAAAAATACTAATAAAAAAAGCTAAAATTCTAAAGGAAAATGATAAGGAAATTATTCTTGAAAAACCAGCCAGTTATTTGGTGCGAGATATTTCTAAAGACTTTCATTGCAAAGAAGGAGTTATCCTTAAAAAGGAATTTAAGAAAAAAGATGGAGCTAAAGTTAAAACAAATACGAATAAAGAATTCACATTGATTAGTGCTGATTTTATGGATCTTTATAAGAAGATGAAAAGATCTGCCCAGATAATCTCATTGAAAGATGTTGGAGTTATTGTTGCCTACACAGGTGTTAATAAAAACAGCAGAGTTGTTGATGCAGGCGCTGGTTCTGGCGGATTATCTTGTTTCTTAGCTCACATATGCAAAGAGGTTACAACTTATGAGATAAGGGATGACTTCTATGATGTTGTGAATGAAAACAAGAAAAAACTTGGATTAAAAAATCTAAATATTAAAAAACAGGATGTACTTAAGGGGATAAGCGAGAGATGTGTTGATTTAATAACGCTCGATTTGCCTGATCCATGGAATGCTTTTGATGTTGTAAGCAAGGCTTTGAAAACAGGAGGGTATTTAGTCTCTTATTCACCTACAATAATACAAGTTGCAGATTTTGTGAATAAATTAAGCGATGATTTTATACATCTGCAGACGTTAGAATTGATTAAAAGGGAATGGGAAGTTAAGGGAAGGAAAGTAAGGCCAATAACGACACAGAATGTTCATACTGGTTTCTTGAGTTTTTGCAGAAAGATCGTATAAACAGAAAGATTTATATATGTAGACATATTGTCTACTATTGTAGATAAAAGGTAAACAATATGTTAGAGCAACTATTCACATCAAAAACGAGGATTAGGATATTATCTTTGCTGATGTTTAATCAGGATAGAGAATATCATTTAAGGGAGATTGGAAGGTTGATTAACATCTCTCCGAAATATGTTGGCAAGGAATTAGAAAAACTTCTGAAGATAAATCTCGTAAATAGGTATCAAAAAGGCAATATGAATATTTTTTCTATAAACAAAAATAACATAATCCTTAATGAGCTCAAACAGATCTTCATTAAGACGGATTATATTGGAGAATTAATCATGAAGGAATTAATAGGTAAAGCTAAATATGTTTTTATCTTTGGCTCTTTTGCAATAGGAGAAGAAACCAAAGGGAGTGATATAGACTTATTTGTTATCGGGGATATGAAAGAAGACGACCTGATAAAGCTAATCCAGAAATTAGAGGGAACAATAGATAGAGAGATTAATTATATATTATGGAACGAAAATACGTTTAAACAAAGAGCAAAAAGCCATCATCTACTGAATACAATAAAAAAGTCAAAGATAATCATGCTTATTGGAAATGAAAGTGAGCTTAGACAATCAATCGGATAAATGGGAAAAGATACCAAAAGATGATAATCTGATAAAGAATGCCCTGCAATTAGCAGAAAGAGATATCAAAACAGCCAATGATGTATATAAAAATAAGGATTTTGATTGGGCATTTTCAATAGCTTACAATGCAATGCTGCAATCAGGCAGAGCATTAATGTTCTCTGAAGGATACAGGCCAAAGGGAGAAGCCAAGCATGTAGCAGTTATTGATTTCGTAAAAAAGAAGTTCGGGAATGAATTTGCTGAAAAAATACTTTTTATGTTCAACAAGATAAGGAAGAAAAGGCATATTGCTGTATATGAGCAGGTAAACCTTATCAGTGAAGGTGAAGCTAATACAGCCCTGAATACAGCACAAGAGTTTGTTGCTAAGGTAAAAGAACTTATCGGATGAAACAACAACATTCCCACTTATCTTAATTAACGTATCTCCTGTTGCTGTTTTAAGAAAATGTATTTATCCTTATCTAAATCTTTATACACTATAACACTTGGTCCTACCATGCAGTTTGAGCCAATCTTAATGCCCGGCATTATTGATGCGTTTATTCCTACCTTGACATTATCACCAATAATAGCTCCAATCTTTCTTCTTTCACTGTCTACCTTTTTTCCTTTAATTGTGACTTTAACATTACTGTTATCATGCCTTAGGTTTGCTATTTTTGATCCTGAGCCAAAGTTTGAATGTGCTCCGATAATCGAATCACCAACATAATTATGGTGAGGCACATTGGTGTCATTCATTATTATCGAATTTTTTACCTCTGATGCTGCGCCAACGTGTACGTTATTGCTTAGGCTGGTATAACCTCTAATGTAACAGTTTGGACCTATATTGCAATTTTTGCCAATATACACTGGACCCGTAATCTGTACTCCAGGTCTTATTTCAGCCCCTTCTTCAACTATAACTTTCCCTTCTAGATGAGCATGCCTAGATATGGATCCTTTTCTATACTCTTTAGAGTTGTTTAACAAAAATTCATTAACCTTAAAGATGTCCCATGGGTATCCAAAATCCAGCCAATAGTCTTTTGCATGAATCACTTTTACTTTGTTCTCTTTGGCGAGCAATGTTAGGGCATCTGTAATCTCATATTCGCCTCTCTGGGTTTTTTTTAGTTTATCTAAACTGGCAAATATCTCTGGAGTCAGTTTGTAAAGGCCGGTGTTTATTATGTTGCTTTGAGCCTCTTTTGGTTTCTCTGCAATCTTTTTCAGAAAACCTTCTTCTTCTATGATAACTCCAAATTTCTCAGGTTGTTCATGCTCTATGCCAACAACATAATTAAAAGAATCTTTCTTTCGTAATACGGTTAAATCATCTCTTGAGTAAAGGTTATCTGACATCAAGACAATGAAGTCATCATTTCCAACAAACTCTTTTGCTGCTTTTATGGCATCTCCTGTTCCAAGCTGCTTTTTTTGCTCGATGAATGTGACATTAAACTTGTATTCCTGGCAGAATTGCTGTATCATCTCTTTTTTATAGCCTACTACAATAGCGATGTCCTTATACCCTGAGTGAACAAGATTATTTAAGATATAATAGAGGAATGACTTTCCCATTACCTGTATCAAGCATTTGGGCCTTGTTTCTGTTAGTGGTTCTAGTCGTGTTCCTTTACCAGCTGCGAGAATAACTGCCTTAACCATTTTGAATCACTTCCTTCACTTTTTCAATCCAGAATTCCTTCAGATTTTTAAGCTTTTCCTCACTCTCTGCTTCAATGTTAACCCTGACTATTGATTGAGTTCCGCTTGGCCTTATTAGTATTGAGGAATCCTTGAATTTCATAAATAAGCCATCAATTGTATTCAGCTCACAATCATCTGGGACTAACCCTTTAAGTTCTTGCATCACTTTTTCCTTATTTTTACATTCCAATTTGTTTCTAGAGAAGGGAAATTTTTTTATTTCATCTAGGATATCGCTTAGACTTCTTCCATCTTTCTCTAAAAAGCTCAATATTTTAAAAACAGCATAGACTCCATCAGGCCATAAACCGAACTCCGGGAATATGTAAGAGCCGGATGGTTCACCTCCAAAGTCTGCATTTGTTTTTTGAAGTTCTTCTGCAACAGCAACATCTCCAACTTTAGCCCTGATTATTTGACCTTTCACTGCATGATCAACAGTCATTGAAGTGTCTACAGTTACCACAAATTTTCCTTTATTTTTGCTATTTTTACATAAAAATGCAAGGAACTTATCAAAATCAACAACATTTCCTTTGTTGTCAATTGCCATTACCCTGTCTGCATCTCCATCATGAGCAAATCCTATATCGCAATGATGTTTTTTTACGAGTTCAGCTGTGTGTTTTAGGTTGTCCTGATTGGGTTCAGGATTTCTGGCAGAAAAACTGCCATCAGGTTCGCAGCTTATCTTAACAGTCTCATAGCCATATTCATCAAGGAGCTCTGGTGTGATTGTATAAGCAGCTCCTCCTCCGCAATCAATAAGAACTTTTAGATTTCCTTTAAGCTGGATTTTATCTCTTATTGCTTTTTTGTATTTTTCTATAATGTCAACCTTCTGAACTGTCTTTTCTTTTATTGGGTGTTTTTTATAACTAGCCAATAATGCTTCAATCTTTTCTTCTTTATCTCTTGTGAATGCCATCCCATTTTCATCCCATAATTTGAAACCGTTATCCTCTCTAGGATTATGAGAAGCAGTTATCATAACACCAATAGCTGCATCACTATTTTCAATTCCAAAACACAGAAGCGGAGTAGGCACTACTCCAAAATCTAAAATATCATTATTGGTATTTTCAATCAATGCCTTTTTTAGGGATGGTCCGGATAGTCTTGTGTCAGTTGCTATAGCAACTTTTCCTTTGGTATAACTATTTATAGCATAAGCAAGCTTTTTTGCTAGCTCTTCGTTTATAACTTCAGGATATTTCCCTCTTATGCCGGATGTTCCAAATTTCACTTAACAGTCACGCTCTTTGCTAAGTTTCTTGGTTTATCTGGATCACAGCCTCTTTCCAGGGCAAAATAATAAGCTAGGATCTGGATTGGGATAATCATTACAATCGGATTAGCATTGCCTAATTCAGGTATTTTAATAGAGTAATCATATAATTCGTTTTCTTCTGAATCAATGCCTATAATATATGCACCCCTTGATTTAACTTCAGTTGCATTTGAAAGGATAAGTTTTTTTGTCCATTTTGTGACAAAAACAATTACTGGAGTACCTTTTTCTATCAATGCGATCGTACCGTGTTTTAATTCTCCACCTGCAAAGCCTTCTGCATGGATATAGCTTACCTCTTTTATCTTCAATGCACCTTCCAAAGCGCTTGGGTAGGCCAAATCCCTTCCTAATAGGAAGATGCTTTTATTGTCCTTTAATTTATTGGCTAGTCCTTTCAATTTTTCTAAATTAGTTTCAATAATCTCAGGTATTGCTGCGCTAGCCTTGCTTATCTTTTCTTTAGCATAGTCTAATCTATCTGCTGCGCCATAGGCAAGCAATAGTAAGATTGCTAGTTGAGCTGTATACGTTTTTGTACTTAATACGCATATTTCAGGTCCGGAATTCATCATTATATTTTCATCTGCTAACCTTGTTAAGGTTGAGCCCATCACATTGCATATTGATATTATCTTACACTTTTTTGTTTTTGCAGTTTTAATTGCATCTAATAAATCAGCAGTTTCACCTGATTGTGATACAGCTATTACGAGTGTTTTGTCTGTTAAGAAATTTTCGTAATTCCTAAATTCCGAAGCTAACACAACATTGACGTGTTTTTTAGCAATATGGGCAAATGTATACGAAGAGGACACACAGGCATGATAAGAAGTACCACAACCCACAAAAAAAACCCCAAATGCTTCTTTAATCATCTTGGTAACATTTTCCATAAGTGCAGGGGACTGTTCTATTGCCTTTTTTACTGAAAATTTTTGCTCCATAATCTCTTTAAGCATATAGTGTGGATAATTTTCCTTTTGAGCCTGTTCTATTGTCCAGTTAATCTTTTGTGTCTGTTTTTTTGTTTTTATACCATTAGTTAGATTATGGATAACATAGTCATTCCCGATAACAGCCATTTCATTATCATCTAGGTAAACAATATCATTTGTGTACTCTAAGAAAGCAGGAACGTCTGAAGCCAAAAAGAACTCATTTTTGCTGATACCTAATACTAGAGGAGAGCCATTTCTTGCCCCTATCATGATATCTTGATCTTTATTGATAGCAACAATGGCATAACTACCTTCCAACTTGCTTAGAGTTTCTTTTGTAGCCTGCTCAAAATTAGCGCCTTGCTGCATCATATAAGAAATATATTGAGGTATAACTTCTGTATCAGTAGCTGATGTGAAGCTAATACCTTTTTCAGATAGTTCTTTTTTTAATTCCATGTAATTTTCAATGATTCCGTTATGGACAACAGCTATCTTTTTGTCTTGAGAAAGATGAGGATGAGCGTTTGCTTCAGTAACAGCACCATGTGTGCTCCATCTTGTATGGCCAATCCCCATTTTAGATATATTAGTCTTAAGATCCTTTAAGGATACAGAGCCAATCTTTCCTATTTTTCTGGTAATCTCTATATCATTGCTCTTCAATCCGATGCCCCATGAATCATAACCTCTATATTCAAGCTGTTTTAGGCCTTTGAGGATTACTTCATTGGCATTTCTATGCCCTTTGTAAGCAATAATTCCGCACATACTGTAAAAATAGAAGACCAGCTTATTTATAAATGTTACTAATACTTTTTTAATAGTATTATAAATAAATTGTTAGTGGTTGTGGGGATTTTTTGGTCTCTGCTTATATACAATCTACTCTCATTTATTTACGGATAGATTTAAATAATTTGAATAATCTACATCTCGTATGGGCAGATTCCTAAAATTCCTCTCAACTAAGCAACAAGGAGCCATATTTTTTCTAATAATGGGTTTGTTAATGACTTTTTTAGATAATGATAACATACTGGAATTAACGAGAGGATTTGGTGTTTTATTCATTATTTTATCTGTTTTGGCATTCATTGGAGAAACTAAAAGAAAATATGAAATTACACAACCCTATAAGAAAAATAATTATGATTCAAAAGATGAAGAAGTTATCGCAAAATATTTTCAAAGGAAAAATTTGATATACAACCATCATCCGAGTATAAGATTGAATAAAACTTTATTTGGAATTGCAATACCTTTTGCTTCAATTAAACTGGAACCCGATTTCTTTTTGCCTGAATTTGAAGTATTTGTAGAATATTGGGGTATGATAAATAATAAAGAATATAGGGATAAAAGTTATAATCTCAAAAAGAAATTGTATAAGGCTAATGAAATTGAATTTATTTCTCTTTATCCCAACAATTTAAAAAATTTGGACTTCGTTTTTACATCAAAATTACTAAATTTGATTAAAGAAAGACAGGGCTTAAACAGGAATTGGAGGTAAAATTCTATTTATTTGATACCAGAATAGTAATAAATTTTTGAAGATACAAGTTTATAAAATTTTATTCATACTCAATAGTCCCTGGGGGCTTTTGGGTTATGTCATAGACTACTCTATTGACTCCTTTTACTTCGTTTATTATCTTGTTGGAGACATTTTCTAAGAATTCATTTGGCAGCTTTGCCCAGTCTGCTGTCATTGCGTCTTTTGATGTTACGGCCCTTAATGAAATAACATAGTCATAAGTCCTTGCATCTCCCATTACCCCTACAGTTTTTATTGGGAATAATGCTGCAAAGGCCTGCCACACTTTATCGTAAAGTTTATATTTCTTTAATTCTAAGATAAAAATATGATCAGCATCCTTTAGTATCCTTAATCTTTCTTCTGTTATTTCGCCCAATATTCTAATCGCTAATCCTGGGCCTGGGAAAGGGTGCCTATCCAAGAGATCTGCAGGAATCTTAAGCTCCTTGCCTAATTTTCTAACACTATCCTTATAAAATTCTTTAATAGGTTCAAGAACTTTTAGTTTCATATTTTCAGGCAGGGTTACATTATGATGGCTTTTGATCTTATCAGCTTCCTTGCTTGGCTGGGCTGATTCAATCCTATCAGGGTAGATAGTCCCCATACCTAGAAATCTGATATTTTTGTATTTTTTGCTTAAAATCCTGGCTTGTTCATCAAAAACCTCAATGAATGTATGGCCGATTATTTTTCTTTTCTTTTCAGGGTCAGTTACTCCTTTTAATCTTTGCAGAAATACTTTGGAACCATCTATATACTCTATGTTTAACTTTAAATTAGCATATCTTTGTTTTATAATGCTTATCTCATTTTTCCTAACCAATCCCTGGTCTATCAAAAAGCAATGAAGTCTTTTGCCTATAGCCTTGTTGATTAAGGTAGCTGCAACTGTGCTGTCAACGCCTCCTGAAATCCCCATGATAACCGAGTTATTGCCAACTTCTGTTTTAATATCTTTAATTATTTTACTCGATAAGTTCTTCATATTGAAATCTTTTTTTGACTTGCATATGTCAAATGCGAAGTTCTTTAGAATTTTAATTCCATTTAGTGTATGAACCACCTCTGGGTGGAACTGAACGCCATATATTTTTTTGTCAATATCAGCTATTGCTGCGTTTTTGCAGGCGTTTGTAGAAGCAAGGGCAATAAAACCCGAAGGCAGCTCTTCAATCGCATCACCGTGCGACATCCAGACCTGTTCCTTATCTTTTAAATTTTTAAATAAATTTTTTTTATTTCTAATAACTGCAGTCTTTTTGCCATACTCTTTTATTTTATTCGGTATGACTTTTCCACCTAACTGCATTCCAATCAATTGCTGGCCATAGCAGATGCCAAGTATTGGTATTCCAAGGCTAAGGAGCTCTTTATTGGAGGTGGGAGCATTCTTGTCATATACTGAAGAGGGTCCTCCTGACAAAATAATCCCTGATGGTTTTAATCTTTTTATAGCATTTAAAGAAACATTGTATGGAAGAATCTCAGAATAAACATTAAGCTCTCTAATGCGCCGAGCAATCAGATGGCACGTTTGGCCGCCATAGTTAATAACCAGCAACATAGTATAGGGGATGAATGGTTATTTTTAAATGTTTTTATTAATAATTATTTTTGTGATGCATCTCTTTGTTTAGCTATATCCAAGATAAACATTGTGTAAGCTGAATCAGAATGAAATTGTTCAACACTTTTACCCATTGCCATCATTTTTTGCACTTCCGGTAAGCTATATTCATAAACCAAGGCGGGTATAATATCCTTTGGACCAATACCAGCCTCCCTCCATTTCACATAGATGTCTCCATTTAACTTACCCTTTCTTATTAGAGGAAAAGCCTTATACTCTACGCCATGATTTGCCATTTCTGCAAAATAAGAGGGTTTCATTCCAGATTGGTCTAACTCTTTTATTTCTTCATCAGACACTTTTCCATGGATAACTTGTGCAATCTTTCTATATCTAAGCCGGACATCAGCAGAAACGCCCGTTCTTTCTCTCGAATATTTTTCAGCTATCTCTTCTACTTTCATACCTTTTTGCATCAATGGTAAAGCGTATTCTTTTTCAATCCCATATTTTTCTAGCAGGTTAAAATGTTCTGTGGTTGGTTTATAAGGAATGCGTGAGAAATCATCTAGGCTTAAGCCATAGTGTTTTGCAGCAGCCATGTTGTAGATTCCTGCATCTTTCGCTCTCCAAGATCTATACTCTTCCCAATTAAATCTATTTTTCCACGGATATATACTATTAGTTATATCCCATCCGGTATCTGTTGCTAATTGCTCTATACTGCGAGTCTGATCAGGATAAGTGGCCTCGTTTACCATCCGGGTAAGGTCTGGATCTGTTTTAAGTAATCTAAATTCCTCTACCCCTATACCTGCTTCTGTAAAATACTTAATATAATGCCATGGTACTCCTTGCGTAAGATAATCATCTACTGTTTTTCCTTCAAGTCTGCTTTCCTTAATAGCCTCATTTCTTAAGCTTCGTTTAACTAAGAAGCTGTCTATTTTAGGTACAAAAATAGCACCTGCAACAATAGTTGCGGTAGTAACCAAAGAAATGCCTGGAAGCCAAAACTTTGGGTTAATTTTCCTTTTTTCAGTTGCTGGCATGTTCAAGGGGAATTGTTACAAATTAATAAAACTTCCTATGAGATGGTTAAAATACTTCGATAGAATGCAAAACTTTCTGCCCAGTCTTTGACTGGGAGTTCAGTCATGCAGTAGCGTAAACTTTTTCTATTCTGAAAATAAAGAAGTAATTGGTAGGCTCCTGAAGAGAGCGCTACCCAAAAAAC
>Ga0315282_10005120_pt1 | contig 22462 bp, 20 predicted proteins | sample YL17G07_20_MG_FD_203693 | JGI IMG/M metagenome (GOLD analysis project Ga0315282, IMG submission 203693) | Sediment microbial communities from Yellowstone Lake, YNP, Wyoming, USA - YL17G07_20 | ecosystem: Environmental > Aquatic > Freshwater > Lake > Sediment | place: USA: Wyoming | collected... | reverse complement strand
GCGCCGCATTCAGCAAGTCCTTCTCAGAGATGATACCGATCAGGTTGCCGTGCCGGTCAACCACCGGCTAGCGAGGGTGTTGAAAAACAAGTTCAGGATTGACCCTATAGACAGAAAGTGATTCAATTAAGCAATCTCTAATGCAGAGGAGGTCGAAATGGAACAGAAACGGTTTATTGAAACGGGGAGCAACTCCTTTTATGGCGAATATCTGTATGAGCAGGTCGTACCACAGAGCCATTTTCTACGCAAGCTAAAGCAAACCATCGATTGGGGTCGTTTCACGCGGAAGCTGATCAAGTTGTACAAAGGTGAGGGAGTGGTAGGTAGGCCGCCGTTTGATCCGGCTCAGGTGCTGAGGATTGAGTTAATCGCTTATTTGTACAAGTTGTCGGAGCGGCAAGTAGAGGTGTACATCAACGAGAACCTACCGGCCAAATACTTTGTTGGACTGGCGGTGGATCAGAAAGCGCCGGATCATTCCACCCTGACCGTCTTTCGAGAACGGCTGATCGAGCGAGGCAAGCAGAAAATCTTTGAAGAAATGCTAGAAGAGATTGTCCAAATGGCGCTCCAAAGAGGCATTCAGTTTGGCTCGATCCAGATTGTGGACAGTGTGCACAGCGTTGCGGATGTAAACACCGACAAGGATCGAAAGCGGCAGGGAAAGGGCAAAGGCCCGCACGATCCGGATGCCCAGTGGGGGGTCAAACACACCCGTAAGGTAAAAAACGAAGCAGGCCAGGAAGAGGAGCAGAAGGAATACTTTTATGGATACAAAGCGCATGCCAGCCTGAATGCCGAGAATGGCTTGATCACCAGCCTGGAGGTGACTTCTGGAGAGGCTTATGACGGGCATCACTTCCGTGGATTGGTCGATCATGATCTGAAACAGAAGTTGCCGGTGGACACCTATGCTGGGGATAAAGGCTACGATGATGGGGATAACCACTATCATTTGGAACTGCGTGGGTTGCATTCCGCCATCCGCCTGAAGACAACCCGTACTGAAAAGAAAGATGACAACAAGCAGCTCTGGCTGGATTTAGTCAAAACCCCGCAGTATTGGAAGGGGCTGAAGGAGCGTTATAAGATCGAGCGTAAGTTCGGGGAGGCCAAACAAGGGCATGCTTTGGGACGCTGCCGCTATGTGGGCAAAGCGCGCTTCGCAGTGCAAGCCTTTTTCACGGCCATCATGCTCAACCTCAAGCGGATGGTCAAAATCCTGACCGGGATTGGCTTCAAAACCCAGACGGCGCTGGCTTAGCCAAGGGAAAAATGTCGATATTTCCCGAAAGGAGGGCAGAAAAAGCCAAAAACGAGGCTCATTATAGATTGTAAAGGTACGATTTGATCCATTTTACCTGGTTAAATAGCACTTTGAATGCCGGTTTCTGCAATAAATGCCTATTTTTCAACTCCCTCGGCTAGCGCCGGACTTTATCACGGCGCATCATCGCCATGGCATCCTGCACACCCACCTCGGGGCCAATGGTGAGCGCCGGACTGGTCATTCGTTCCTTAACTAACATATTGCCACCTCCGCCTGCCAACTAAAAATGTTTATTAATTGTACATCGAAAAACTGGATTAAAATTATGCTATACCTTTTCCTGGAGGCGCCCATGCGCACGCTGATCACTGGTGTTACCGCCATCACGCTGGATGAAAACAACTGCATCCTGCCGCACGTCAACATCGCCATCGAAGACGAAAACATCGTCGCCATGGGCGAAGAGCCCTGCGACTTCCTGCCCTTTTCAACCGATGCGGTCGTCGACGGTGAAGAGCTGCTGGCGCTGCCGGCCTTCTTCAACGCTCACACCCATGCTGCCATGACACTGGAGCGCGGCTGGGCCGAGGACCTGCCCTTCGAGCGCTGGCTGAACGAGAAGATCTGGGCGGCCGAATCGATGTTGGAAGAGGAAGACGTTTACTGGGGAGCGGCGCTGGCCGCCTCTGAGATGATCCGCTCCGGCTGCGTGGGTTTCGCCGACCACTACTTCTGGATGGAGCAGGTTGCCCGACTGGTCGAAGAATGCGGCATGAAGGCGCTGCTGGCGTGGTGCCACTTCGGCGGGAGCCTTTCGCAGGAGCTAGGCCACAGGAGCTTCGCCGATACCATCGCCTTTGCCCAAAACTGGAACGCGGCCGCCGGTGGGCGCATCCGCACCGCGGTTGGGCCGCACTCGCCCTACATGGACCCACCAGACGTGCTGCGCCGCTTTGCCAGCGAAGCTGCCCGGTTGGGGATCGGGGCACACCTGCACCTGTCCGAATCGCAGCAGCAGGTGGATGAATCGCTGGCGCGTTACGGGCTGACCCCGGTAGCACAGGTGGCGGCGAGCGGGTTGTTCAACCTGCTGCAGCCCACCCTGGCCGCCCACTGCAACGTGCTGCAAGAGCAAGATTATGCCATCCTGGCTGGCAAGGTGGTCTACGTGGCGCACACCCCCAAGACCTACCAGAAGCTGGCGATGCGCATGCCGCCCTTGCAGCAGATGATCGATGGAAGCGTGCGCGTGGCGCTCGGCACGGACGGCCCGGCCTCCAACAGCGACCTGAACCTGCTGGAGGTGATGCGCCTGACCGGGCTGTACCAGAAAGGCTACCAGGCAGACGCCACCGCCCTGCCGGTCACCCAGCTCTTGAAGCTGGCAACCCAGGCCCCGGCGATGGCGATGGGCTTCACCCGCAGCGGCGTGCTGGCCCCGGGGCGCCCGGCGGACTTGATCCTGCTGGATACGCGTGCTCCGCACTGGCTTCCGCACCACAACCTGGCTGCCAGCGTGGTCTACACCGCCCACCCGGAGGACGTGGCTTACGTGTGGTGCAGCGGACGCCTGCTCTACCAGCGCGGCGAGTTCCTCACATTGGACTACGAGCGCATCCGCTGGGAGGCCGAACACCGCGCTATGCGCATGGTCGGCAAACCGCTGAATGCGATGCGAACTACCCGGTTGGAGTAAAAGAAAAAGAGAAAAGCTTTAACACAAAGTTCACAAAGGGAAAAAAGAAAGGACACAAAGAAGAAGGGGAAATAAAAAGAAGATTTTCTGGAAGAATACTGGTACAAGGATAATTTCATTACTCAGTTTTATAATGCGCCAGTTCTTCGTGCACCACGCGGCGCAGCAATTCCTCTAACAGCGGCTGATGGGAGTAGATATAATCCCGCAGCACCTGGTTGATCATGGTCTGGTAATTACCGCCGCCGCGGGCTGTCGCCTGCTCCCGGAACCAATCCAGCACGTCATTATCCAGCCGGATGGTAATGCGCTCTTTGCCGGGGGGCATTGGGAGCACTGCCCCACGTTCGCCTTTTGAAAAATCATATTCGGGCATATTTTCTGATATTGCTAAGCTCTTTCTCAACATCCCATTCAAGCAAGGGTTCTATTCACAACACTCCATTCTATTATATGTACAATTGTGCATATAGTCAAGCTAGATATGTTTCATTTGTTTACTTTGTGTTAAACCTTTCCTCTTTTGTTAAATCTTTTTTCTTTGTCTTCTAAAGCCTAATCTCCTGCTCGCCCTCGTGCAGAAGCTGGGTCTTGCCCTGGTAGACCAGCTCACCACTGACATCCTCCGGCAGCGCGACTCGGCCGCGCAGCGCGCCATCTTCCACCCGGAAATCCACCTCGACCCAGCCCAGCGGGTGCACCATGCGTCCTTGCGCCCATAGCAGCGTGCCAAGTTGCGGCGCAATGCGCACGCGCTGGAAGCCAGGCAGCGAAGGGCGGATGCCCAGCAAACTGGCGTAATAATGATACAGCGGGTGCGCTCCCCAGCCGTGGCAGTCGGAGCGGGTCGGTTCCGGCATCTCGGGAGTGGTCTTAAACCCGAAGGGCAGCAGGTCGAACCACAAGCCCAGGCGCTCGAACAGGCGCTCGATACAGCCCAACTGGCGATAGGTCTCGAAAAGGTAGTGGGTGAAGTAGATGGTGGTGGGGGTCAAATGCGGGTCGTTGAGCAGGGATTGGCTGGCCCTGGCATAATGCCTGGTATCCAGGCATCCGCTGAGGATCGCCAGGCACTGGGTGTGCTCGGAAAAATGCCGGTGTGCCAGGTCGTCCGCCAGCAGGCCGCGCTCTTCGTCCCAAAAGGCCTGCGTGGCGCGATATGCCAGGTCGTGCGCCAGCCGGATCTGGCGCACCGCCAGTTCAGGCTCACCCAGCCAGCTTTCCAGCTCGCCCGCCAGGCGCAGCGTCCACACCATCTGCCAGTTGATCAGCCCGCTGACGCCAAAATCACCATCTGGTGGGATGCCCTCGTCCCAGGCGGGCACCCAATCCATGAAGTTCCAGCCAGCCGGCCCCTGCACCAGGCCACCCGGGTTCATGAAACCCAGGAAGGCATCGATCACTCCGCGCACCGCCGGCATCAGACCTCTCACCAGTTGCAGGTCGCCGCGCCACAGGGTGTAGTCATGCACCATCCCTACCCACCACAACGAGAAGGGCGGGATGGTCTGCCTGACATGCGATGGGCAGCGCGAGCGGGTGAGGCCGTTCGCCAGACGGGTGGCCCGGAACATATCCAGCGCCTTGCGCGGCAGGCGGTCGTCGTGGCTGAGGGCGTAGGTCGCCAGGGTCTCCAGGCGGGTATCGCCCACGTACATCAACTGCTCGTAGTATGGGCAGTCGATATAGGTCTCGTGGGCGCACATCTGTAGCCCGCGCAGCAGGATGGGAGTGATCTGTTCCAGGCGGGCGTCTGGGGAAATGAAGCTGCTCTCGGCCTGCAGCGGGTAGCGCGTTTCGCGTAAAGTGAGTTGCTCGAGGATAAGCGCCTGCGCCTGGGTCTCTACCTGCACTTCCAGGTAGCGGCCGGCCTGCCACCACAGGGTATCGAAACGGCGATGGCTGCCCCCATCTGCGATGAAGGTATCGCCCGTCCCGATAAAGTACTTGCCGTCCAGCGCGCCGCGCTCGCCCTTAGCCCGCCCGGACGGGCCGGTGAACAGCGACTCGGCCCACAGCAGGCGCACCCGGCTGCCCTTGCCGGCGCTGAGTACCAGCTCGGGGTAGGCGCAGTAATAGTTCTCCAGGTCGATGATCACCCGCCGCCGGGTATGCGGGGGAATGCTAAGCGGGACAGCGTGGCGCAGCATGGCCTGCCAGGCAGCCTGCTCGTCCACCATGTTATCTTGCAGGCGCACCGGGGGCGTCTGGGCGGCTTCAGGGGTGGTTGCTGACGCCCCGTCATAGAGCAACGCCGGCCGTCCCCCGGCTGGCGGTTGTGCCGGCAGCGACGGCGGCTGGACTACCCCCACAAAGCGCACCGTCCCCACCGCCTGGCGCGCCTCCAGCATGCCCGGCAGCGTCGCCGGGCGCAGCTGGTGAATGGGTGATACTGACTGCGTGTTTTGCGGGTCGATGATTTCGGCGCGCTGCCAGTCAAAGCCGGGGTATACCGCCACGGCCTTTTCCCAGCCTCGCCCTTCACCCAGCTCGAAGCCCCAGTCGAACTGCTCGCCATCTACCCGCAGCTTGGCCCCGGTGCCCCAGGCCGGGGCCGGGTCGACGAAAGTGTACCCGCCCAGCTTCTTGGCCGACCAATCCGCCACGCCGGTGCCGAGCAAACGGATAAATTCTTCTTCCTGTGGGGAAAAGAGAAAACCGTGATAGGCGCTGACCTGTGCCCAGGCCGACTGAGCCCCCAGCGACCAGACGCGCGCCACCAGCACGTGCGCCCCCTGGCTCAATGTCAGGTCGTAGGTCTCGAAGAACCAGTTCTCCACATCGCCGCGCTCGCTGCCACGCCCGACCCGCTGTCCATCCAGGAACAGCTCGTAGCGCTCGTCGCCGCTGACGTGGGCGCGCACGGTGCAGTCTTTCTCCAGCCGGAAAGTATGCCGGTAAGCGGCCACAAAGGGTGGGCAGCCCGCCTGCGGGCAGGTGATCCACTTGCAGGGCCACGCCCCACGCTGGTACCAGTTCTTGCCCTCGTCCAGATAGCGATAAGGGTTTCCCGTAATAAACACTCGAGTGCTCATCTTTTCCTACCCTTTTGATTTTAGATTGAGGATTTTGGATTTTTCTAAAAACTTTTGTGTCCCAGTATCCTTTGTTATTTTTTCTCTTTTTTTCTTTTTCTTCTTTGTGTTCTTTGTGGTTATGCTTTTTCTTTACTCTTTTTCTTCATCCTCAAAATCCGCCGAATACCAGCGCTCTTCTTCGGGCAGGTTGTAGGCAGCCTGGTCCTCGGGGGTCAGCGGGTCGTCCATGCGCACCTGCAAGAGGATACCCGCTGTGCGCACACCGTTAGGGGTCATCAAACGGCGCACCTTGTAGCGCAGGAAGTAGCGCTGCACCAGCTCCATGTTGAGCACGTCCTTGATCGTGCGCACGCTGACAGAGGCGCGGCGGGCCAGCTCGCCCATCTCAGTCTCGACCTCGTTGCGCAGCTCTCCGGTCATCGGATTCCAGTAACACATCGAGCGCGCCGCCAGGATGGTGATGGCGGCCGAGTGCCCGATCAGCGGCAGCCAGCTGTCGAAGAAATACAGCGTGATGAACATGCCGCGTTCGGGCTGGATGACGCGCGCCCGCTCGCTGCCGTAGGCGCGCTGCAGCATGACTTTACGGTTCTTGGTAAGCGGCGATGGAACCTCAATGGCCGCTGGAGCCGCCGGCGGCGGACTGCCTTCCAACGTCCCGCCCGGCCCAGCCGGCGGCGTTTCCGACGCCGGGCTATCTGGCCGGTAACCCTCGAAGTGCTGAGGGTAACCCTCAGCACTTCGAGGGTAATAAGCGTTGCCAACCACCACCTGCAGGCTGATCGATTCGTTGAATAGCCCCTCCAGCAGGCGCACGATGTGGCTTTTCAGGCGGGTTTCCACCCAATCCCGGCCGTAGGGGTTGAAGGCGCTGATGGTGAACACCCGCTCCTGGTAGCCCAGCGGCCGCAGCGGCTGGACCCAGGTCTCGAACTGCGCCCGCGACATCTCCATCCGGAGCTGGCTCAGCACCATCTCCCAGGCTTCCTGGTAGTCAGGCGCCTGAAACTGGGGCAGTTGAGTTTGCGGGATCGAGTCCATACAGGTATTCCTATTGCACTACAACTCCGCTCTGGCCCGCGAGACGCAGGGAGTAGCCGGGTTCACGGGTGCTTACACTGCCGCATCGCAGCGACCAGCGCCTGGATCTGGCGGTCCAAAAACTCCACCACCAGTTGGAAATCTTCCTGGCGGACGTCTTCCGAGCGGCTGACGCCTGTCAGGCGGGTGATGTCCATGTAAATCCCCGGGTAGGTTTTGGCAACCCCGCTCTCCTGCATCAGGGTCCCCAGGGTAGCCACGGCCTGGCGGAGCTGGCTCAACTGCTCGGGCGTCAGGCGGGCCTTGGGGCCGGCCACCGCCTCGATACGCGTCACCTGCTGGCGCAAGTCGCTGAAGGCCTCTCTGATCTGGGTGACCTTCTCCTCGTGCGCCTGGCGCATCTCAGCCAGCTCCGCTTCTACTTTTTTTGAGAGGTTCTCCTCAAACATTTCCTGCTCGGCAACCATGCGGGCGACCGATTCGCGCAGGAACTGCAGCTCGCCGCGCTCGCTGATGCCGAAATGCTCCGCCAGCACGGTGTGGTCTTCGTCCAGGAAAGCCTTCAACAACTGGCGAGCGCCGGTGTCTTCCACCCGTTCCAGCTCGACCCCGGTCAGGAAGAGCGGTACGGCCGAGGCCATCAGGCACAGGGTTGGCTGCGGGCCGCCGGCGGTGGTAGTAAGAATGGTGGCAGTGAAGACCTCAAAATAGCCCTGCTGGCGCATTAGACGTTTGCGCTGGGCGCGCCCATCGATGCCGAAAGCCTCGCACAACGAGCGCACCGAGACGTAGCCCTTGCCGTCCTTGAGGTCAGCCGTGGCGATCTCTTTACCCCAGAAGAGCAGCTTGCGCTCCCGCTCCGGGCGAAAAACCATGATGCCATCCGTCATAAAAGGTATCCCTCCGATTTACTCATAGCATAACCCTTTTTCTATTCTCCAACCTCCTGCTTGCGCTAAAGGGGGGTCCATGATAGACTTCCCTTCCCTAACAACCAGGGAAGTTCATAATGGACCTGCCTTGCCCGGCCTGGCACCCCTGGGGGATAACCCCTGCAGGGACCGTATCTGTAGCATTTTGCACGCCGGAACCCCTTCCCTGGTAATTATTTCTTCCAAATATTGCCTCTATTAATGGTAGAAACAATTACCCTCTGAACAACGAGGGTTACTCTTGACCGACCATTTTTTCTACTAATTCCGCCAGTGTCTCCAGGGTCTGCCGGCTGGCCGGGTTGGACGAACTGGCAAAATTGGCATAACGGGTTGAGCAGATACGCGCCAGCAGGCCGACGCTTTCGCCAATGGATACCTTGCGATGCAAAAGGGCTGAAAAACGTTCCTTCCAGACCTCTAACTCTGCAACCTCCCCCTGAGACAGAGTCATTCCCACCTTGTGGCGTGGCACAGGGGCAGGGGGACGCCCTGGGGCGCGCGCCGCAAGTTCTAAGGCCATGCGGCGCGCTTCATAGAGCTGTACCCAGGCTGATTTGGGACTGCTTTCAACAGGTTGAATGGGGCTCATTGTCTAACAACCTCTCTAACGATATTCAGGCTGATCATATTTTCATCGCTCTGCAGCAGGAAATCGGTCGCCAGGGCACACAGGCGGATGATCTCGCGCGGCACGCCCTGTGAGCGTTCGTACAGCATTTCAAAGCCATCGTCATCGATCAGCGGCTCGTTGCGCCCGGCCACCCGCAGACGGAAGACCACCATCTGCAGGGCGCTGGCCAGGGTGAGGGGCGGCAGCACCAGGCGCACGAAAACCCGCGCATTGACGGCTTTATTGGTGGCGAATAGAGCGGTCATTTCACTCTGCCCGAAGGCCAGGATCTGCACCACTTTGGCGTCGTAGTCGAAGTTGTACAGGCGGTGGATCACCTCGAGAGCTTCACTCTCCATCAGTTGGGCGTCGTCCAGCAAGACCACCACGTTCTGGCGAGCGGTGTAGGTATCCGCCATCATGCGCTCCAGTCCATCCATCTGGCGTTGGAAGCTGCGCTGCGGCGGCACGCCCAGCGGCTTGCCAATCTCGCGGGCGGCGTCCATGGCCGATTTGAAGGCGGCAGTGTGGATGTAGCAGATCGCAATGGCTTCTTCTGAAGCGTATACATCGTACAAACGCCGCGCCAGCGAGCTCTTGCCCATGCCCATATCCCCGGTAATCAGCGCCAGCCCGCGCCGGCGTGAGATCACCCCCTGCGCCTGGCGGTAAACCGCCAGGTGCTCCGAACCGAGATACAGGTAGCGCGGGTCTGCTGAGAGCTTGAAGGGGTCTTCCTTCATGCCAAACCGTTCCAGGCGCACCAGGTGCCACTCTTCATCGATGATCGGATTTACCATTCCCAGATTCCTCCTGCAGTGAGATAATTATTACATGATTTCCGTGGAAAATCAATAGAATTAGCGTAATTAATCCTTCGAACCACGCTATTTAGTTTAATTCATTGTAATTTCAAAAGAGTTATGCTAATATAAGAACAAATGTACGTAGGAATGGGATTACCACAAAGTCACAGGTGAACATCTCCCTGGTCAACGGAAACAACCATGACGATCACCATCACGATTGCAAATGAAAAAGGCGGGGTTGGCAAGACCACCACGGCGGTGAACCTGGCAGCCGGATTGGCGCTGTGCTTGGTGGAGCAGAGCGGTCCAGCCGGGCGGGTGCTGCTGGTGGACATGGACCCGCAGGGGCACGCCCTATTGGCCTGCGCCTTCGGCCAGCATAACGCCCCGCCTGCCGAGTCTCTGGCGGCGCTGCTGGTGGAAACGCCGCCGCCCTCGGTGCAGCCCTTGCTGCGCCAGGCCAACCACCACCCCAACCTGTTCTTCATCCCCGGCAACCGCAGCGCCATGGTGGAAGCCGGCCAGGTGCTGCCCACCTTGATGGCTAACGAGACCCGCCTCGAGCGCGCCCTGGCTCCGGTCAAATCCCAGTTTGCCTACATCATCATCGACACCCCACCCAACACCAGCGATCTACTGGTGAACGCCCTGGTGGCCGCCACCCATGTGCTAATCCCGGTTGAGACCAGCTACCTGGGCGTCTCCGGGCTGCGCGAACTGCAGCGCACCATCGAAGCGGTGCGGGTGCACTTCCGCCCCGACCTGAAGGTGCTGGGCTACCTGCCCACCCTGTGCGATGAACAGCGCAGCGAATCGCTGGAAATTTTAAATGAGCTGGGCGGGCGCTACCCCGGGCAGCTTTTACCCACCATCCACAAGCTGACCGACCTGGCCTATGCCCACTCCAGCCACATGGATATCTTCACCTACCGTCCGCCGCGCCAGCGCCGCGCCGGACAGTTAGCCTCCAGTTCGCGCCCCACCCAGGAATATGCCCAATTGGTGGACGTGGTGCTGGAGCGCACCTGGGTGCAAGCCTGCCCCGCCTGAAACGAGGGAAAAAACGATGAGCCCTACCCCCCGCAAACGCGCCAGCGCCTTCGACGACTTCCCTGCCAACGATAACCCGGATGGTATCCCGGCAACCAGATCAGCTGCCCCAGCCCTGCCCAAGGCAGAAGCTCCGCCGCAAGTTGAGCGCATTGAACGGCTGAAGCCCAGTCAGATGCTGCCCGACCGCTTCCAACCGCGCCATTTATTACCCCAACCGCTGCGGGCCGAGTTCTTCGGCGGGCAGATCGATTGTTACCAGGCGGCATCCGGCTGGTTAACCCTGGCACGCTCCGACCCTGCTTACCGGGCTGAGGTAGACCGCCTGCTGGCGATGGGCGGCTCATTCGAAGAACACGGGCAGATCAAGCCGGTCACCGGCGCCTGGCTATCTACCTCCGACGGGCGCTATATTTTCGCGATCGAGACCGGCGAGCGGCGCTTCTGGGCGGCTTGCCTGCGAGCGATCACCGATCAGGTAAAAGAAGAGCCGCACCTGCGGGTGGAGGTGGTAGCGCACCCCTCGCGCCAGCGCCAGGTGCTGGAAAACCGCCACTCCGAGCCGCCCTCGGCCGTCGGGCAGGCGTGCGAGATTGCCGCCCTGATCCTGGCCGAGTTGGGCCAACCGCCCGAAGCGGGGCCGGCAGATGAATACGAATATTTCCGGCGGGCGCGCACCCAGCGCATGCCGGCCGGTCTGTGGGAAAAGATCATGCCGGTCATGCAGCTCACCCGGCCGCGCATGGTGCAGCTTCTGAACATCTTACAACTGCCAACCTCCCTTTTGGAGCTGGCCGACCGCTATCGCCTGCCCGAGCGCGTACTGCGCGAGGTGCTGGCGCTGCCGGTTGAACAGCGTGAGCGCATGCTGCGCATCAGCATGCAGAACAGCCTGACCTCCGACGAGGTGGCCGAATTGACCCAGAGGACACAGGCGAACGGGCAGCCGAAGGGCGCCCGGCGCAGTTCTCCGGCAGTACCCCAGCCGGGGCAGGTGGGCCTCAGCGGGCTGCGCCGCTTCGCCAATGCTCTAAACGAGTTGGACGTGGTCAACCGGGAACAGGTGCTGGACGAAATCGCCGACGAGCTGGTCGGCACGCAGCAGGCCCAGGCCATGCTTGACCTGCTGGACGAACTGGCAAGGCTGGTGCAGGTGAGGCTGGATCACTGAGAAGATGAAAATGTTGAGGGGATTGAAAAAGTGTAACCGCGGTTACACTTTTATTATTTCAGTGTTTCAGTGTTTCCCGTTCCAATTCGACCACCGCCCGCTCCAGTTCGGCGACCAGCGCAGAATTTTCAACTGACTTAAAGGCATCCAGCGCCGCCCGGTAGTACCACAGCGTGCCCTCCCGTCCGCCATTGAAGCAGCCCCACAGCGCCTCGCTCTGCTGGCGGTAGTCCATCAGCACGGCGCGCACGTTGTGCAGCTTGTCGGCCATCGAAACCAGCCGCACCGCGGGCGTCTCCGCCGGCATGCGCGCAATGTAGCGTTCTTTACGCTCGCGCCATGGCGGTTTGGGAATGGTATCCGAGTCGGAGCAGCCGCTGACGATAGCTGCCACATCCTCGCCGAAGCGCAGGCGCATCTCCTGGAGGGTGGTTTCTCCACCCTGGGCATCAACCGCGTCGTGCAGCAGAGCGGCGATGGCTTCGTCTTCTCCGCCGCCATGTTTCACCCCGTATACAATTTCATCCCTCAATTAATAAATTCACCACAACGCATCTGAGAGGCTTGAAGGGCGACCCTGCAATAATCGCAGGGTCGCCCCTAAGGGTCGCCGCTTGACAACAACAACGGCGACCCTGTATAATATTGAGGGGCGACCCTTAGTTATAAATCTATCGACTTTTCGTGCAGGCCAAATCACATTGAAAATCATCGCTCTCGCCAATCAAAAGGGAGGGGTAGGTAAAACCACCACCGCTGTCAACCTGGCCCACGGCTTGGCTCTGCTGGGGCGTAAAGTGCTGCTGGTGGACCTCGACCCGCAGGGTCACGTGGCCTTTTCGCTGGGCATCGAAAAATATCCGGGGCTCTACCAGTTGATCTGTCTGGACACGCCCATCCGGCAAACCATCCGCAACGCTCGCCCTAACCTGGACATCCTCTCCAGCGACAAGCGCACCGAGAAGGTAAAGCGCCAGATCACCCTGTCCGATTTCCGCGAGTCGATCCTGGACGACCTGCTGCGCCCGACCAGCTATGACGTGATCGTGCTGGACATGGCGCCTTCGCTGGATGTGCTGCACATCAATGGGCTGTTAGCCAGCGACTGGGTGTTGATCCCCACCCGGTTGGATGCCATGGCGGTCGATGGCGTCAAGGAGATCCTGCTGACACTGGGAGAGGTGGTGCAGCGCGGCCACAACTTCCAAGGCTACAGCATCCTGCCTACCTTTTTCGACCGGACCACGCGCGAGACACTGGTGCAGTTCAAGGAAATCGTGCGTGCCTTCAGCACACACGTCTGGCCGCCCATCCCGCAGGATACGCGGGTGCGCGAGGCCGCCGCTTTCGGCAAGACCTTGTGGGAGTTTGCGCCTTCCACGCCGGCCATGGTCGGCTTTACCGACGGCAAAACTCACCTGGGCGGCTACCGGCAGATTCTAGAACGCATGATGGAGGTGCTGAATGACTGAGCGTAAAATAAAATTCGAACGCCGGCCGGTGCTGGATTCGGCCGTGTCGGACCTGCTGAGCAGCATGGAACAGCGCCAGGTCGAAGCGCAGCTCCCCCGTCGCCAGCGCGAGAAGAAAGCCCGCGAGCGCGCCAAGATCCAGTCGCGCCGCGAGCAGCGCGCCACCTACGACCTGCCGCCAGTTGTGCGTGAGAAGATCAAGGAAATGGCCGAGATAGAACGTTTGCCAGCCAGCCAGCTGGCCACATTGGCGCTGCTGCGTTTTTTGCAGGACTGTAAAAATAACACGATCGACCTGGCTGTTTACAAACAACCCTCGCGCAGCCCGCGTTACGATTGGAACCTGGTGCTGCCCGATGATTTATTTCCAATTGTTTCACGGAAAAGGCGCACATCGGTTAAGTTGTTAAAAGAAGACTCTTAAGTAGTATATAGAATCACGTGCAAATTCTGCACTCCGGAGACATGCAAATTTTGCACCCATCTGGAGTGCAGTTTTTGCACGCTGGCAGTTTGGATGCAAGAATTTCAAGCAGGCCTGAATGCAAAATCCGCATTCTGGCCTTAAGGTAAAAGTTGCAATTTGGCCTGAGTTTGAATCTTGCCGGCTGGCCTGAATGCAAAAAGTGCATTCAGGAGGATGGCAAACATTATACAAAAAATCCCCCTTTGAAATCGTTTATTTTCTACAAAACCCGATTTCTTATTGCTCCCTCCCCGGATCGGGCACAACTGAATGACTCTAAATATGAGGTTATGAACGAGGCCGTTGTGTCTCTACAAACCGTCCTTCCGACGGGGTAGGTCTTATGGGGGAAAACTTCCAAAGTCTGCCAAACTTCGGAAGTTTGCACGGTTCAAAGGGTGATACAATTTTTCCAGAATATAAAATCTCTTTCTCTGGAGGCCTCGGATGGCTTTTTACGATCTCCCGCTGGAAGAACTGCGTTCCTATAAACCGCCGCGCAACGAGCCGGCGGATTTTGATACCTTCTGGCAGAGTACGCTGGCCGAAGCCCGCCGGCATCCGCTGGAGGCGCAATTCACGCCGGTCGATTTTGGTCTGCGCTTGCTCGAGACCTATGATGTGACCTTTAACGGCTTCGGTGGGCAGCCGATCAAAGGCTGGTTCCTGCTGCCGCGCCAGCGCAAGGGACTGCTCCCGTGCGTGGTTGAGTACATCGGCTACGGCGGGGGGCGCGGCTTTCCGCTGAATTACCTGGGTTGGGCTGCGGCTGGCTTTGCCCACTTCGTGATGGATACGCGCGGACAGGGCAGCACCTGGCAGCCCGGCGATACGCCGGATATCGAGCCGGAGGGAAGTAACCCGCAGTACCCCGGTTTTATGACGCGCGGTGTGCTCGATCCCAAGACCTACTACTACCGGCGGGTCTTCACCGATGCGGTGCGCGCCCTCGAGACCGCCGCCAGCCACCCGGCAGTGGATGCCAGCCGCATCGCCGCCAGGGGCGGCAGCCAGGGTGGCGGTATCACACTGGCCGCCAGCGGGCTTTCGCCGCTGGTCAAAGCCAGCATGCCCGACGTGCCCTACCTGTGCCAATACCGGCGCGCCACCCAGTTGACCAATGCCCACCCCTACGCCGAGATCTCCAATTACCTAAAGACCCACCGCGAAAAGATCGAGACGGTCTTCACCACGCTGAGTTATTTCGACGGGCTCAACTTCGCGGCGCGCGCCACGGCGCCGAGCCTCTTCTCGGTTGGCCTGATGGACGATATCTGCCCGCCCTCGACCGTCTTCGCGGCTTACAACCACTACCAGGGACCCAAGCAGCTCAATATCTACGAGTACAACTACCACGACGGCGGCGGCATCTACCAGGAAGTCGAACAGCACAAGTTCCTGGATGGGCTGTGGCCGGAACGGGTGATCTGATCCGGTATTTATGTCTCACCACTCCGAATTAATCTTCCCCGAAGACCGCTTCTTTGGGCCGGATGCTCGCCAGCGTGACCTGGCGCTGTATCTTTACGCCCGGGTGGCCTCCTTTCCGCTGGTCTGCCCGCATGGGCATGTGTCGCCGCAGCTATTCGTCAATCCACAGTCCTCTTTCGGCAGCCCGGTGGATCTGTTCATCCTGCCGGACCATTATGTGTTCAGGATGCTGTATTCGCAAGGGATTGAGTTGGAGCGGTTGGGGATCAGACCCTCTGTAGTGCGAGGGCTTCCCTCAAATGGGCAGCTTTCTCCATCCTCGGAAGCACCCGTTTCTTGGGGTGTTGAGGAAGACCCGCGTAAGATCTGGCAGGTGTTTGCGGAGAACTTTTACCTGTTCCGCGGCACTCCGACTGGATTGTGGTTGAACTATTCGCTTTACTATACCTTCGGTGTGCGACAGAAGCTGGATGGCGACTGCGCCCAGTCGATCTATGACCAGGTGGCGGACCGGCTGGCCTCGCCCGAGTTCAGCCCGCGGGCTTTGTACGAGCGCTTCAAGATCGAGGTGTTGTGCACCACTGATCCTGCCAGCGACCCGTTGGAGTCACACCGGGCAATCCGCGCCTCGGGCTGGCAGGGGCGCATCCTGCCGACCTTCCGCCCGGATGATCTGCTCGACCTGGAGCCTCCGGGTTGGGCGGAGCGCATCGCCGAGCTCAGCCAGGCCAGCGGGATCGAGGTAAGTGATTACCGTTCCTACATCCGGGCGCTCGAAAACCGGCGGGCTTATTTTAAGGAAATGGGGGCGGTTGCTACCGACCACGCTGCCCTGACGGCCTACACGGCCGAACTTTCAGTCGGCGAGGCGGATAATATCTTCCAGCAAGCCCGGCGGGGCGAGGCCACCCCGACCGAAGCGGTGCGCTTTATGGGGCATATGTTAATGGAGATGGCGCGCATGAGCAGCGAGGATGGGCTGGTAATGCAACTGCACGTGGGCGCTTATCGCAACCATAACCCGCTGATCTACCAACGCTTCGGGCGCGACAAGGGCGCCGATATCCCGCTACAGGTAGAGTTCACCCAGGATTTACTGCCGCTGTTGGAAAAATTTGGCAACGATCCCCGTTTGCGGCTGATCCTGTTTACATTAGATGAAACCGCTTACGCCCGCGAGCTGGCGCCGCTGGCCGGGCACTACCCGGTGCTGCGCCTTGGTCCGCCATGGTGGTTCCACGATTCGCTCAACGGCATGCAGCGCTACTTCGACCAGGTGATGGAGACCGCCGGGCTGTACAACACGGCCGGCTTCAATGATGATACGCGCTCGTTCCCGTCCATCCCGGCCCGCCACGACCTGTGGCGGCGCGCCAGCGCCAACTGGGTAGCCGGGTTGGTGGTGCGCCGCATCATTGACCTGGAGGATGGCGAGGCGATGATTGAAGATCTGGCTTATAATTTAACGAAGAACGCTTACAAACTATAGAGGTTCTATGTACCACAAAATGCGTTTTGCACCGCAAAAGATCGCCCAACGCCTGGAGTTGATCGAGCCGTTGGTTTACCGCCGCAGCCTGGCGCTGCCGGGTTTACGTTTCTTGCGCCTGGAGAGTCCGCTGGCGGCGCCGCCGGTAGGCCTGGATGTGGACGACTCTGCCTGGGAAGTCGTGCAGCCCGGCGATTACTGGGGCGGTCCCTGGATCGACTTCGCCATGCGGACGCGCTTCACTATTCCGGCGGATTGGCCGGCGGAAGCCCCGGTGGCGCTCTACCTGCCGTTGGGTGTGGCCGGCGATTTTAGCCACCCCGAAACGCTGGCATACATAGACGGCGTGCCTTATTCATCGGCGGACCGCCATCACCAGGAAGTACGCCTGCCGGACAGCCTGCGGGATGGCGCCGAGCACCTGCTGGCGCTGCACGGCTGGACTGGCCTGTTAGAGGGCAGACCCCTGGCAAAGCTGCTGATGCAGCCCTGCCAGGTAGTGCAGATTGACCAACCCACTCGCGATTTTGGCGCCCTGGGGCAGGCTGCGTTGGGCATTGCCAACGCGCTGAACGAAAATGATCCGGGGAGAGGTTCGCTGTATACTGCGCTTGACGAAGCATTAAAAGTGCTTGATACGCGCGAGCCTTTTGGTGACGGATTCTATGACAGCCTGCCGGCGGCTTACCAGGTGCTGCAGGAAGGCATTGCGCGCTCCGGTCCGGCGTTGGATGTAGATATCAGCGCAATCGGGCACGCCCATATCGACATGGCCTGGCAGTGGACGCTCGGGCAGACCCGCCGCAAAGCGGGGCGCACTTTCTATAACGTCATCCGCCAGATGGAGCAGTTCCCTGAATTCATCTTCGCCCAGAGCCAGCCGCAGCTTTACGACTACGTCCGGCAAGATTACCCCGACTTGTTCAAGGCCATCCAGGAGCGTGCCTCCGAAGGACGCTGGGAGACGATGGGCGGCATGTGGGTCGAGGCCGACTGCAACCTCTCCGGCAGCGAGTCGCTGGCGCGCCAGTTTCTGCTGGGGCGCAGCTTCTTCCGCCAGCATTTCGGCGGCGGCGATTCGCCGGTACTGTGGTTGCCGGATGTTTTCGGCTACGCCTGGAACCTGCCGCAGCTCATCAAGGAAGCCGGGATGGAGTATTTCTTCACCATTAAGATCGGCTGGAATCTGTACAACCGCCTGCCGTACGATTCTTTCTGGTGGCAGGGGTTGGATGGGACGCGCGTCCTGACCCATTTCAGTACTACCCCTGAGATGGGCTCGATCTTCGCCAGCACCTACAATGCCAGCGTCACCCCATACCAGGTGCTGGGCACCTGGAATAATTTCCAGCAAAAGGATGCCGGCCGGCCGGGGGTGAACGCCCCGCTGCTGATGGCTTATGGCTACGGCGATGGCGGCGGCGGGCCGACCCGCCAGATGCTCGAAAACATCCGCAGTATGGCTAACTTCCCCTCCACGCCGCACATCCACCCTGGACGAGTGGATGATTTCTTTCGCAAGCTGGAGAGCGAGATGGGCGAGCGCCTGCCGGTCTGGAACGCAGAGTTGTACCTGGAGATCCACCGCGGCACCTACACTACCCAGGCGCGCAACAAACGCGCCAACCGCAAGAGCGAGTTCCACCTGCACGATGCCGAGTTCCTGGCGGCGCTGGCCAGCCTGCTGGCCCCGGACTATGCTTACCCGCATACCGAGTTACGCCAGGCCTGGCAGTTGGTGTGCCTCAACCAGTTCCACGATATCCTGCCGGGCAGCAGCGTTGGCCCGGTGTATGTTGAATCGCAGCAGCAGTATGCCCAGGTACATCAGGTCAGCCAGGCCGTCAACCATACCGCCCTGCAAGCCATTGCTGCCACGGTGGGCGGAGAAGTGCTGGTGGCTAACCCGACTTCGTTTGCCCGGCGCGACCTGGCTTTCTGGGAGGGGGCAGGGCCAGTCGGCAACCGGGTGGTGCAGCGCTCCGACGGAACGCCGGTCAGCGTCCAGATGATCGAAGGGGGCCTGCTGTTAGATGCCGGCGAATTGCCGCCGTTCAGCATTACGCCATTATCCGTGGTAAAGGTGGGTTTCAGACCGACCCCCACCACCGCGCCGCTGGAAGAAAGCCACCTGGCGGCATCATCCAACCGGCTAGAAAATGATTTCTTGCGGGTTGAGTTGAACGCCGCCGGCGATATTTCCCGCATTTTTGACAAACAGAACGGGCGCGACGTGCTGCCCGAGGGCGGCATTGCCAACCAGTTCCAAGCCTTCGAGGACCGCCCGCACGACTGGGATGCCTGGGACATCGATATCTATTACGATGACAAGCTGTTCCTGGCAGAGCCCGCCAGCCAGGTGAGGGTGGTAGAAACCGGCTCGCTGCGCGCCACACTGGAGATCCATCGCAAGATCCTCAACAGTGAATATGTACAGCGCATCAGCCTGTGCCACAACAGCCCGCGCCTGGATTTCGATACCACCATCCAGTGGCAGGAGCGCCATATCCTGCTCAAGGTGGCCTTCCCGGTGGACGTGCTCGCTCCGGTCGCTACCTATGAAATCCAGTGGGGCAACGTGCAGCGCCCAACCCACCGCAATACCAGTTGGGACTGGGCGCGTTTCGAGACCTGCGCCCAAAAATGGGTTGACCTGAGCGAGGGCGGTTACGGCGCCAGTCTGCTCAACGACTGTAAGTATGGGCACGATATCAGGGATAATGTGATGCGCATCAGCTTGCTGCGCGCCACTACTATGCCCGATCCTGAAGCCGACCAGGGCAAGCACCGCTTCGCTTACAGCCTGTTGCCGCACGCCGGCGGCTGGGATGCAAATACCATCGCTGAGGCGTATGCGCTCAATGATCCGCTGATCGCCTGGACAAACCCTGCACCCACCCCTGCTGCGGCAGGGAAAGCTTCATTCGTGTCGGTTGACTTGCCAAACGTGGTGATCGAGACGGTCAAGCAGGCTGAGGATGGCAATGGGTTCATCGTGCGCCTGTACGAAACCCAACGCAAACGCAGCCTGGCGACGCTTACGACGGTCTTCCCGCTGGAAGGCGCCTGGCGCACCAACCTGCTCGAGGAAGACCAATATCCCCTGCCGGTCAATGATTTCCAGGTGAAAGTGCCGGTCAAGCCCTACCAGATTGTAACCGTGAGGTTGACGGGATTGTAGCTTGCAGATTCAGGACTTAGTGTCATTCCATCTTCTGCGCCTGGTATTCCGGGATTTCGAGCATGGGTGGTCGTTCTTGCTCGGCTATTTCTTGCACTTCCAGCGAAAAACGCCCAGGCTCGTAACGGATTAATTTCATGGTGCGGTTCGCATCTTCCAACAAATGGTAGCTATGGCGCTTTTCTAGCTTGCGAAAGACCGGTTGGATAATGGTGAAAGACATTTTACTCAGCGCCTCAAGCGGCTGGTTATGGTGAATCCGTTCCTGTAGATCAACCTGGGCAATGGCGTTGAGTCCAAAGGTCTCGAGGATGTAAATTAACAGCCCGATTTCTACACCATAGCCTGAAGAGAAAGGTATTTTTTCAAGAGCAGCCTGCTGGCCGCGTTCATGGCAGAAATATGCAGCGAGGTAACTTTTGCTTTTCGATTACGGGCCACCGCCAGCGAAACCTGTAAAGCCAGTTCAGCATACGGGCCGCCGCGCATCGATACAAGGTCAGTCTTGGGGTACTCAGGAATGGGTACGCTGATGATCGCCACATCACAGGGCGGGTGAGCCAGAGCATCGGGGGATATCTGCAATCCACCCCCAGTACTTCGGGGGTCGCCCCCTAAGCGCTGGGGGTTATTGAAATCACGCGGCCATTCCAGCACCAGTAAATCAGGTTCTATGTCGTGTATGTATTTAACCAGTTCATCCCATGGGTTATGCGATGCGTGCACGCGCTCTTCTACCCGGATGTTCTCAAGAGTAGTAAAATTCTTTAAATGCTGGCGAACTTCCCTGACAGAAACGGCGGCTGCGCTCAGGCTTTCACCTGGCGGAACTTTCACCAGCCCCATCAGGATAACCTGTCCATCTCCAGCGATGATGCTGGCATCAGCCAGAGCAGACTTGCAATCTGATCCGTAAACCACCGGTACGAGCACTTTCTGAAATACTGTTTTTAAGTATCGTTTTTTTGCCATCGATCACCTTTCCCCTAAAAGCGGGCGTATTCGCTCGGCATAAATCCTCGACCAGGTATACTCCTGTTTGACCCGTTGGCGCAGGCCGAAGGCGCAATCGCCAGACAGCCGGCTCGATATGAGCGTGGCAACCTCACCGGGGGATGCCTCCAACGAGAAGAAACTGGCGAGCATTTCTTCGAGATGGCGCAAAGGGGGTATGTCGGCGCAGAACACCGGCAGCCCTGCCAGGCCAGCCTCTAAAATCGGGATACCAAAGCCCTCCTCGCGGCTGGGTAACAACAGTGCATCCTCCAAGCGGTAAAAATCGGCGATCACCTCATCCGGCAGGTAGTCTTGGGTATGTTCGGCCAGAAAAATGACCGCCTCATCCAGGACAAACCTGGCCCGCAGAGCGATGAGCTGGTTAAAGTAAGTCAAATTGGCAGGATTATGCGGCCCCAATGGTCCGATGACGACGAGTTTTGCTTCAGGATATGGGCCGCGCAGGGCCGCCAGGACCCGAATCGCCAGCTCGATGTTCTTGCGGGGGGTAATCCGTGCCGGTAAAAGCAGTAAGGAGTTTGCTGCCAGCAAATTCAATGGGTTGACAAAGTGAAACGTCTGCGCTTCCAGCTTAAGAAATTTTCTGACCTCAAACCCGTTTGGCACGACTAAAATCCGGCCGGGTGAAACGCCCAGCAGCTTGGCCAGTTCCTGGTGGCGCGGTTCAGAAATTGTCACCTGGACGGCTTCGGTCCAATCGGTTTTTACTAAATCCCAGGGATAGCCAGCATGCAGCTCAGCATGGTAGCGTGGAGTGGTCCAGGCTAAATCATGGTGCCACAGGACCAGGCGCGGCGCGCCTGGTTGTTGGCTAATTTTTTTAAGCGCCGCAGTCAGCGGCAGGTTTTTATTCAGCGAGCAAACATTATGTGCGATCAAAACCTGCGCGCCAGCCAACTGTGCGCTTAGATCTTCTTGTAGCACTGCCGCCAGGTAATCGAAGTGGGCTGATACAATGCCGGCATCCAGCCCTGCTTTAACCGCCAGGATCTCCGGATGGCGCGAATCGGCCAGAGGAAGCTTAAAGAAAGGGATGTGCGGGTCGATTTGTGCGCCGCGGCCCGCCAGAATAGAGACCTGGTGCCCATCTGCCGCCATCAAACGGGCATGCTGGCCGAGCACGCTTTCTACCCCGCCCACCACTGGCGGGGCAGCATAATGCAGGATTGAAATGTTCATTTTTACCTCTTCATGCGGGAAAGGGTCACCGCCTGCGAGGCCTGGATCGCCAGGTCGATGAACACCGCCGAGGACCAGCCGAAGATAGCGGCCGCTTTAGGTTGGTTTGCACCTGTTTCGGGATGGTAATACTCATAGATATCTTCCTGGCCGCCAATCAAATCCAGGGTGCGGCGGCGAAGCTCGTCCGCAACCTCAAGATAGCCAGCTTTTTGGAGCCCTTCGATGAGCAGGTAGTTGATGTTGACCCAGGTAGGGCCACGCCACATCTGGTTCGGGTCATACTTGGGATCGTTGAGCGCCACCGAGGGCACCGGGTAACGCGGCCAGAACTGGCGTTCGTCTGTCAGGTGAGATACAAGCCGGCTGGCAATTTTCGCTGGCATGCGGCCGGTGATCAGGGGGAACAGGTTGAAAGGTGTGCGCACATTGACCCTCGCAGTGCTGGGGGTTACCCCCGAAGTAATGGGGGTGACAGGTTGGCCGTTTTTTCTGGCCCAAAAAATCCCGGCCTGCTCATCCCACATATTCTCGATCATGCGTTGGGCTATGTTTTCGGCGCGCTGTTTCCACATTTTGGAATCCTCAACCGCGCCGGTGGCCG
>Ga0315282_10005119_pt1 | contig 22462 bp, 21 predicted proteins | sample YL17G07_20_MG_FD_203693 | JGI IMG/M metagenome (GOLD analysis project Ga0315282, IMG submission 203693) | Sediment microbial communities from Yellowstone Lake, YNP, Wyoming, USA - YL17G07_20 | ecosystem: Environmental > Aquatic > Freshwater > Lake > Sediment | place: USA: Wyoming | collected... | reverse complement strand
TACATGCGGCTTTACCCTCTCGAATTTAGCCTTTGCCATATATCCCTCCTTAATTTAGTGAATAGCCCTCTGTGAACAGTATCCAATGAAACCTATCCACGCTTCCCTATTCACCTTTCACTGCCTTCCTGGAGCCCATGACCGGGATTGAACCGGTGACCTCATCCTTACCAAGGATGTGCTCTGCCAACTGAGCTACATGGGCACACTAAACTACAGTTAAAAGTGAAAAGTTATGAGTTAAAAGTCTTAAATCCTTTTACTATTTACTATGTTTTTTAACTTTTAACTAAAAACTCTTAACTGCAAATTTTGCAGAGCAAAATTTGCTTTGGAGCGGGAAACGGGATTCGAACCCGCGACCCTCAGCTTGGAAGGCTGACGCTCTACCACTGAGCTACTCCCGCATCCCAACAAAAAGTTATAAGTGAAAAGTTATGAGTTAAAAGTCTTAAATTCATTTTTAAATCCTTCAACTTTTAACTCGGAACTTAAAATTTGCTTTGCAAATTTTGTTAATGGAGAGGGGAGGATTCGAACCTCCGAAGGCTGCGCCGGCAGATTTACAGTCTGCTCCCTTTGGCCACTTGGGAACCTCTCCATGGAGCCACCGAAGGGAATCGAACCCCCGACCCGCTGATTACAAATCAGCTGCTCTGCCTGCTGAGCTACGGTGGCTTCACAGTTCTATATAAATATCTATCAATGCAATAAGCTGAAAAAGGAAACACTAATCCCTTAAAACTGAATCCTATAATTTAACAAACACTATTATAAAATGGACAATTTTGAAAATTCAAGAATAAGTTCATTTATTTCGCTTTTTCTCTCTAAAATTGATTCTGATGAGTTCTTTGTCGTAAAATCTCAAAAGTCAATATACCTACGGCAACAGAGACATTCAGGGAGTTTATTCTTCCCTTCATCGGTAGACTGACCAAGATATCGCAATTCTCCTTCACTGTTTTTCTTAGACCCTTGCCCTCAGAGCCTATCACGAGGGCCAAGGGAATGCTTAAGTCTAGATCCCACACGAGCTTTCCTACCCCAGCCTCGGCACCCACGACGGTTATACCTCTTTCTTTCATCTCTTGAATTGCATGCTTTATATTAGCCACCATAGAAACAGGAATGTATTCCACTGCACCAGCAGAGGCCTTCGATACCTCAGCACTAAGTGTAACAGACCTATGTGATTGAATAACGATGCCATGGACACCTGCAGCATCTGCCACCCTCAATATGGCGCCAAAATTTCTTGGGTCCTCTATACAGTCAAGGATTACGAACAAGGGGGGGGCTCCCCTCCCTGATGAAATTTCGAGTAATTCCTCAAGGCTGATATACGTCTTTGGTAAAACCTTTGCTGCTACAGCTTGGTGCCCCTTGGGGAAATGGGCATGGAAAAAACTTATGTCGACTCGCTGGAGAGATATATTTCTCTTTCCAGCCTCTTTCTCAATCTCAAGGACTCTGGGAGAATCCTCTTTACCGGATGAAAGGAAAATACTTTCTATATTCCTGCCTGCCCTTATTGCCTCAAGAACAGGATTCAGACCATAAATCCATTCACTACCCGACTTTGACTTTCCAGTCAGTTCTGTCCGCTTTGTCTTCAAGGATAATACCCTTCCCTTCAAGTTCCTTCCTGATTCTATCCGCCACTTCCCACTCTTTCCTTTGCCTTGCATCCTGCCGTTGTTTAATCTTCTCAAGGATTTCTTTTTCAGAAAGCCCGATCTTCTTCATAACCATTAATGAGCGGTACCACTCTTCAGGGGTTCTGCCGAAAATATTCAGGACTTTTCCTATTTCTGAAAGGAGTTTCTTTGTCTTCTGTAAAAGCTCTCCGGCCTCTGGGCCTGAAGGTTTGCTGTCAAGAAATCTGTTGGCATCCCGTATAAATTCGAAGATATGTCCGAGTGCAAGGGCAGTATTAAAATCATCATCCATTGCCTCTTTAAATCTCTCTCTGAATTGGAGCACTCTCTCTTCAAAGTTCTTTCCAGCATTGAGAGAGCCTCCAGCGTCATCTTTTTCAAGGAAATCATGAATTCTGAGAATTGTCGAATAGTATCTTTCTAAAGAACTTTCTGCTTCGCGCAACTGTTCATCTGAAAATTCTATCGGGCTCCTGTAATGTGTTGAAAGGAGAAAAAGTCTTACTACCTCAGCATCAAATTTATCTAGGATTTCCCTGACGGTAAAAAAATTCCCAAGGGACTTCGACATCTTCTCTTTATCAATAGTAATAAATCCATTATGGACCCAGTATCGAGCGAAGGGCTTACCAGTGAAAGATTCTGACTGCGCAATCTCATTTTCATGGTGGGGAAAGATCAAATCTGCGCCGCCGCCATGTATATCAAAGCTTTCACCGAGAAGTTTGATTGACATAGCAGAGCACTCGATATGCCAGCCCGGTCTCCCAGCACCCCATGGGCTATCCCATGAAGGCTCGCCTTCCTTTGATCGTTTCCATAAAGCGAAATCCATAGGATTTTTCTTCCTCTCGTCTATTTCAACCCTTGCTCCTGCTATCATCTCTTCCCTATCCCTCTTAGATAACTTGCCATATTCCGGTAACCTATCAACCTCAAAATAAACATCTCCTTCAACCTCATAGGCATAGCCTCTCTCAATAAGTCCTTGAATGATACCGATCATCTCCTTGATATGCTCTGTTGCCCTTGGCTCAACATCTGCTCTTCCAACTCCAAGGGCATCCATATCCTTGTAATACTCCTCTGTATATTTTCTTGCAATCGCATCCCACGGAAGGCCCTCCTGTCTCGATCTGTTGATAATCTTGTCATCGATATCAGTAAAATTTTTTATAAAAGTCACATCAAAACCCTTATAACGTATATATCTCCTTATGACATCAAAAACAATGGCACTCCTTGCATGTCCTATATGGCAGTAGTCATAAACCGTCACCCCGCATACATACATCTTTACCTTTCCCGGAGTCATGGGGATAAACTCTTCCTTTCTGCCAGAAAGGGTATTATAAATCCTCATCTTCCCTCCTTGTCCCTTTAGCCTTCCCATCGTATCTATCCTTTTTGCAAGGCCATCTACCTGAGACTCTAAGCTTCTAAGTCTCTCCACAATTGGGTCAGGGAAATAGTCCATGACCTCTATCAATCCTTCCTCAGTAGTCATCCTGATAATTTTTTTCTTCGTTATCCTGCCAGGGACTCCAACACAGACTGAATTATCAGGAACGGCTTTGAGTACTACAGAATTTGCCCCTATGACCACGTTATTGCCTATTCTTATTGGACCGAGCACCTTTGCCCCTGCACCGACAACAACATTATTCCCGAGCGTCGGGTGCCTTTTCCCTTTCTCTTTCCCTGTACCTCCGAGTGTAATACCCTGGTATACAAGGCAGTCTTCCCCTATTTCAGATGTCTCACCAATAACTACACCCATGCCGTGATCTATAAAAAATCCTGGACCGATCTTTGCTGCCGGATGAATCTCGATGCCAGTAGAGAATCTTACAAAGTGTGAAACAAGTCTGGGTAATACAGGAATCCCTATCTTCCACAGGAAGTGATTTATCCTGTGGAGAAAGATTGCATGAAACCCAGGATAGGCAAAAATGACCTCAAGGCTATTTCTTGCAGCAGGGTCTTTCTTAAAGACAGCCTCATAATCCCTCCTTACATTACTCCAGAAGCCCATGTATGAGAATTATACTATAATTCTTAACCATTCCGTCTTTGCTTCAAAACCGACCTGATAGTGTTCATAATATTTATTGCATATAGGGAGGACATAGTATTTGCTCCGAAAATAACATCCCCCCTCACCCTCCCTTTTCCGCACTCAGGCGGATTCGCCGAGGCGAAAGAAAAGGGGGGAGAGGGTATTACTTAATTTTCATAACATCCTTTGTGAGCCAACGGCTCATGACGGTTTGAGCGGATTTATCCCAAAAGCTTTCGGGATACCTCGCAGTGCTCTATGACCTCATGAGATAAGAACCTTATGCTATTATATCTCTATGATGAAACCCTTCAATATCGAGCCCTCAGACATGAAAACAATGATTGCCGATTACATGGATAAGGGCTTTCTCGAAAATATCATAGACATGTTCAAACACGATGTGAGCCTGTATGCATGCGTCGGGGACCTGATGAAAGATGAAAGGCTTATGGTAAGAATTGGGGTTTCAGCTCTCATTGATACCCTCAGGCATGAAGAACCAGAAAACATTTCAAAGGCTATTGCCTCCATCCTCCCTCACCTGAAAGATCAAAACCCGGTTCTCAGAAGCGATGCCGCTTATTTTCTCGGAATGATTGGACATAAAGAAGCACTTCCCTTTCTTACAGAAGCAACAACCGACAAAGATGAAAATGTAAGGATTATTGCAAAAGAAGCGATCGAGGAGATAGAGTCGAACCCTTCCTTTTGATTCAGATTCGGTCTTAAGCTATTCTGTTTGACTAAAAAACATCCTTGGATTAATATTTCAATATGCACCCACATTCTGATTTTGTCCCTCTCCATCTGCACACAGAATACAGCCTATTAGATGGAGCGATAAGGATAAAAGAGCTCGTCGAACAGGCTGAAGCCTTCAGGATGCCAGCAGTAGCGATAACAGACCATGGCAACCTCTTTGGTGCCGTAGAGTTTTACAGGCGCGTCGTCAAAGCGGGTATTAAACCCATCATTGGCTGTGAGGTTTACATAGCACCCGGTAGCCGCTTTGAGGGGAAAAACACCTCACATATGGATGAGGCTTCCTTCCACTTTATATTACTCGCAAGAGATAACACAGGGTATAGAAATCTTGTAAATCTTGTGACAAAAGCCTACACAGAGGGATTCTACTACAAACCAAGAATAGACATAGATCTCCTCACACAGCACAGCGAGGGCCTAATAGGACTGACGTCATGTCTGAAAGGTGAAGTGCCCTATTTTTTGCAGAGAGGGATGATAGACAAGGCAAAGGAGAAGGCTCTTCAATACAGAGAAATCCTCGGCCAGGAAAATTTTTATATAGAGATACAGGATAATGGTCTCCCTGAACAGGAAGATGTAAACAAGAGGCTTATTGAACTTGCGAGAGAACTCCACTTAGGTATCGTAGCAACCAATGACTGCCATTACATGAGGAGGGAAGATTCAAAGGCCCATGATATCTTACTATGCATACAGACTGGTACAACTGTTAAGGATGAAAACCGTCTTCGCTTCAACTCTGACAGTTTCTATTTCAAATCTCCCGAGGAGATGAAAAATGCCTTTAAAGATATCCCCGAGGCAATCCTGAACACGAGGGCCATCGCAGAGAGATGTAATGTGGAGTTTAGACTCGGTTTAAACCTCTTGCCTGTATATACACTAGAAGATAGACAGAGACCTGACGCACTTCTAGAGAAACTCGCCTTTGAAGGACTTCTGCATAAATGCGGCCCTGAACCAAAGGAAATCTATCGAGAAAGGCTCAGAAAAGAACTCGATATCATACAAAAGATGGGCTATGCATCATACTTCCTTATCGTCTGGGACTTTATCAGCTATGCAAAGAAGAAGGGGATCCCTGTAGGTCCAGGAAGAGGTTCAGCAGCAGGGAGCCTGGTCTCCTTTTGCCTCGGTATTACAGATATCGATCCTGTTAAATATAATCTTCTCTTTGAGCGCTTCCTAAACCCCGAAAGGATAAGTATGCCTGATATCGACGTAGATTTCTGCAAGGACAGGAGGTCAGAGGTAATCCACTATGTTGCGGAAAAATATGGTAAAGATCATGTTGCCCAGATAATCACCTTCGGAACAATGGCTGCGAGGGCAGCGATACGTGATGTTGGCAGGGCTCTCGATTTTCCCTATGCAGAGGTGGACAGGATTGCCAAACTGACACCGAACACACCTAACATTACCATTGAAGAAACCTTGAAGGCTGAGCCTCAACTAAAAGATCTATACGATAATAACCCAAAGATAAAGGAACTGATAAATATCGCTATGCGCCTTGAAGGTCTCAGCAGGCATGCCTCAACTCATGCTGCAGGCGTTGTTATCTCTCCAGAGCCCTTAACAACCTATATGCCCCTTTACAAAAACCCTGTGGACGGAACCATTATGACCCAGTTTGATATGAACTCCATCGAAAAAATTGGCCTTCTCAAATTTGATTTTTTAGGACTCAAGACACTCACGGTGATAGAAAAAACCCTGAAATACATAAAGGGAAATGGTAAGGACTTATCATTAAAAGAAATCTCATTCGAAGATAAAAAGACCTTTGAACTTCTGAGCTCAGGACATACAACAGGCATCTTCCAGCTAGAAAGTGCTGGCATGAGAGATCTGCTTGTGAAGATGTCTCCAAACAGGTTTGAAGACCTCATAGCTATCGTCGCCCTTTATAGGCCAGGTCCAATGGGAAGCGGCATGATAGATGACTTTATAAAAAGGAAGAAAGGTCAGATACCCGTTAAATATGAACTGCCACAGTTAAAGGAATTCCTCAGTGAGACTCACGGTATCATTCTTTACCAGGAGCAGGTTATGAACATTGCAAACAGGCTTGCAAACTTCACTATGGGACAGGCAGATATCCTCAGGAAGGCCATGGGGAAGAAAAAACCGGAAGAGATGGAGAAACTGAAGGAAGCATTCATACAGGGAGCAAAAGCAAAAGGAATCTCTGAGAAGAAGGCTACAAGGCTCTTTGATTTAATGACCTTTTTTGCAGAATACGGCTTCAACAAGTCACACTCAGCAGCATATGCTTATATTGCCTACCAGACAGCCTATCTGAAAGCCCACTATCCTGTTGAGTTCATGGCTGCTACCCTGAGTGCCGATATGGATAATACAGACAAGATCGTAAAATCAATCAACGAGTGCCGGGAGATGGGGATATCGATACTCCCACCCGATATAAACCAGTCCGGACAGGAATTCAATGTGATAGGCAATTCAATACGCTTTGGTCTTGAGGCAGTTAAAGGGGTAGGGGCATCAGCGATAGAGTCCATAATCGAATCAAGAAATGCAGAAGGGCCCTTTACCTCGGTAGTAAATTTCCTCCAGCAAGTTGATTCGAGGAGGGTGAATAAAAAGGTTATAGAAAGCCTGATAAAGGCAGGGGCCTTTGACTCCCTAAATACTACCAGGGCAGGTGCGACGGAACTCATGGGGAACATGCTGAATGCGGGCAGCAGGGCAAAGGCCCTCGGTCAGCAAAGCATCTTCGGAGGTACAACTGAGGAGACTGAAAAGAGCGATCGGGAATGGGATGAATTTGAACTCCTAAAACATGAGAAAGAGGCTCTCGGCTTTTATATTACGGGGCATCCCCTCACAAAATACGGAAGGCAACTCGAAAAGATTAACGTGAAAAAGACATCGGAACTTGAGAATGTTTCAGATGGTGAGGAGGTCCAGATAGGTGGCATATTGAGAAATATCAAGAAGATCCAAACGAGGTCAAAGGCTGAGATGATGGCTTACTGTACGCTTGAGGATGCAGAGGGGAGCGTAGAGGTGATTGTCTTCCCACAGCTTTACAGATCAAGCATGCCCATCCTTCAGAAAGATACACTCCTTCTCGTAAAGGGCACCGTGGACAAGACGGAAAAAGGGATAAAGATTGTCTCCACAGACATATCGAGATTAGATGAACTTGAAATGAAAGTGGGCAGGGTAGAGATAAGTTTTCGGCATCTCCTGTCTGATAGTTCGAGCCTCCAGAAGCTCAAGTCTGTATTATCGAAATACGAAGGTGAATATCCTCTTTATCTGCGTATATTCCTGAAAGACACCGAGACATTAATCTCTACAGGGATGAAAATATCACCTGATAATGAAGTGATAAGCAGGGTAGAAGAGATTGTAGGCAAAGGGGCTGTGAGATTTACATGATACGATATTACCTTGAATTTGAGAAGCCTACAGAGGAGCTCGAGCTGAAGATAGAGGAACTAAAACGCCTATCTGACGGAAAAGAAATAGACATTTCAAGTGAAATCAAAAGACTTGAAAAAAAGGCAAAGGAACTCCGTTCAGAGATATTTTCAACCCTTACGCCATGGCAGAAGACACTCGTAGCACGACATCCTGACAGACCCTATACACTCGACTATATAAACCTCATAACAGATGACTTCATTGAATTACATGGAGACAGAAGGTTCTCTGACGACCCTTCTATCGTTGGAGGCCTGGCAAAGATAAAGGACCTGTCTGTAATGATCATAGGCCATCAGAAAGGCCGGGGAACAAAGGAAAGGATTTACCGAAATTTTGGACAGCCCCATCCAGAAGGATACAGAAAGGCCCTCAGGCTGATGAAACTTGCAGAGAAATTTAAAAAACCTGTGATAACCTTTATCGACACACCAGGCGCATATCCAGGTATTGGAGCAGAGGAGAGGGGTCAGGCAGAGGCTATTTCTGTTAACCTCTTGGAAATGTCGAGGCTCCGGGTGCCGATCATTTCAATAGTTATAGGAGAGGGTGGAAGTGGAGGAGCTCTTGCCATCGGTGTTGCAGATCGATTATTCATGCTCGAGCATTCAATCTATTCGGTGATTTCACCTGAGGGATGTGCTGCGATACTCTGGAAAAAGCGTGGGGAGATAGGAACAGATGATTTCTCAAGGGCAGCGAATTCACTCAGGCTGACTGCCCAGGACCTCCTGAGATTTAAGATCATAGACGACATAATCCCTGAACCCCTTGGAGGTGCCCACAGAGACCCTGAGGGAATGGCTCAAAAAATATCAGAGTGCATCTTGAAAGCCATGGAAGAACTGCAGGCCAAAACCCCTGGAAAGCTCATAGAAGAAAGATACAAACGACTCAGGAGAATAGGAAGTTTTGAAGAAGTCCAATAGGATATTATTCAAGCAGCTCATCCGTTTATTAGAAGACAGATTATTAGAAAACAGAAACCACTGAAAAATTTCAGGAACCTATCCGCAAAAAATCCATCAACCCAAAAGAAATGAAAAAGGGCTTTATGAGATTAGAAAAACTAAGAAGGCTCCATGAAACTAGTGAGCTTTAACGTTAACTCCCTGAGGGCAAGATTAAAGATCCTCCTTGACTGGATAGAGAAAGAATCTCCTGACATACTCTGCCTTCAGGAGACAAAAGTTCCTGATAGTGACTTCCCTAAAAAGGAGCTTGAGAAGCTTGGCTTTTATGTAATTTTCAGAGGCGAGAAGGCATTCAATGGAGTTGCTATAGTAAGCAAAATCCCCTTCGAAGATACCCTTTATGGATTTGAAGATGGTTCAGAAGCAACCCGCCTGATCTCTGCGAATATAAGAGGAATCCATATTATCAATACCTATATCCCTCAGGGCTTTCATCCTCTATCAGAAAAGTTCAGGGAGAAACTCGATTGGCTGCAGAGGCTCTATTATTATTTTAAGGAGAACTATAAACCTCGTATGTCTATCATCTGGACAGGTGACTTCAATATCGCACCAGAATCCAAAGATGTGTATGATCCCGACCTCCTGAAAGGGCATGTGGGGTTTCATCCAGATGAGCACGCAGTATTATCGAAATTTAAGGAATGGGGACTTATCGATGTCTTCCGTTTACATAATTCAGAAAGTGGTCAATATTCCTTTTGGGACTATACCATAAAAAATGCTGTGAAAAAGGAAATGGGATGGCGTATTGACCACATATGGGCTACCCGATTAATTGCAGAAAAATCTAATAGGGCCTGGATTGATATAAGCCCAAGGCTCCTTGAAAAGCCCTCTGACCACACACCAGTTGTTGCAGAGTTTAAGATTCCATGAAGAATTCTATCCTCTTATAAATTCTCTCCACACTCTTTTTAAAGTTCTCGCTACTTCAAGTACTCTTTTTTAAAGGGTAGTACAAGTCCCCCTTTTCTAAAGGGGGATAGAGGGGGATTACAAATTTTCATATATTTCAGTAATCTCCCCTTGCCCCTTTACAAAAGAGGGGAATATATTTTTCCTTTTAACCGTGGATAGATTAGATGCTTACACGATTTTCAAAAGACCCAATCTATTTTTGAAAAATGTTGATCTCAAATTGTCTTAATGCCTTCATAGATAGTGGGATACTTTAGTTGAAAGCCGAGTTCCTTCTTTGCCTTTGAAGTATCCGCAACATAACTTGATATACTCAAGGTAACGACATCCTGATTAGTAAGAGCAGGTTTCCCTGTTATTCGCGACAATAACGTGGCGAAGAAGGCTGCAATCCTGAAGAAAAATACAGGTGCCGTGCCCGGTCTTTTCACCCCTATCGTGTCAGCGAAGAGATCAGCAAACTCTTTCATTGTGACTGGCTTGTCATCACAAATATTATAAATCTGTCCTGCGGCAGCATCTTTTTCTATTGCCAGAAGCATCGCCTGGACAACATCATCGATATGAATAAAATGAATAATATTCTTTCCTCCTCCTGCGAGGCGGAAAAGACCCTTCTTCATCATGGAAGATAGAGTTTTTATAAGGCTGGTATTCGGACCATAGACAGTGCCAAGCCTCAAAATAGTGACAGGGAGTTTTCCTTCGTAGCTTAACTTCGAGAGGAATTCTTCTGCAAGTTTTTTGGAAAGGGCATGATGCGAGTTCGGTCTCACAGGCGCTTCCTCTGGCCTGAGCTCCTTTAAAGGTTTTTCATGAGGTCCCAAAACAAGTGGAAAGCTTGGAAATACGAAACGCTTCACTCTCTTGCCAAGACACTCTTTAGCCAGATTTACCGTGCCATAGTAGTTCACTTCTTTTAATGTATTTTTAGGGTTTGCTACCCAAAGGACAGCAGAGAAGTGATAAACAACATCAGCATCATCACAGATTCCGACAAGAGTCTCGGGTTTTGTTACATCGCCAATGTGGATTTCGGCACCTGCTTTCTTTAGCCATCTCGCACCCTCAACCCTGCGAACAAGGGCTTTTACCTGATGTCCCCTTTCGAGCAGGGCAGTTGTCACCCTTGACCCTATATCCCCCGCCGCACCACTGATCAAAATCTTCATGGTGCTAATATATAGCACAGGCAGGGTAATTTCTCAAAACCATGATAAAATTGTCGAGCTTAAAAAATGACATCAAAACAATTCATTAAGGCGTGGCCGATTCTTAAGAGGCAGGTTAAAACCTTACATGTCCCATGGCTTGAAAATATGGCATCCTCCAAGAGAGAGCCTTTCAAAATACTGATCTCCTGTATTCTGAGTTTGAGGACTCAGGACAAAGTGACGGGAGAGGCATCAGAGAGGCTTTTTCAGCTTGCCTCAACTCCAGAAAAATTATCAGAACTTCCAGTTGAAAAAATAGAAAAGGCTATTTATCCTGTTGGATTTTATCGGATAAAGGCTCGCAGGATTAAAAAGATGAGCAAAGAAATTGTCCGGAAATATAATTCAAGGGTACCTGATACCATTGATGAATTACTCAAATTGGAAGGGGTAGGAAGAAAGACTGCTAATCTTGTATTAACCCTCGGTTACGGCAAGGACGGTATATGTGTTGATACCCATGTTCATAGAATCGTCAACAGGTGGGGGCTTGTAAAAACAAAGTCACCAGACAAGACAGAATTTGGTTTGAGAAATACTTTACCGCTTAAATACTGGAAGGAATTGAACGGTATTCTTGTTGCCTTCGGACAGGGGATATGTAAACCCATATCACCGATGTGCTCTCAATGTAATATACATTTGTTTTGTGACAGAATCAGGGTCACTTTCAGTAGATAAAAAGCTCCAGCAATTATTTACGAGTCTCTTTCCTTGCAAAACCATTCGGCAGAAGTTCTGAGATATGCATTTCCTCTACCCCACCATGACTCTGAAAGATAACGATGGCATCGGGTCCGAACTCAAAGATAACCTGCCTGCAAGCTCCACAAGGAGGGCAGTCACTTCCACTTTCATTAGCTACAGCAATAGCTTTAATCCTCATGTTTGCTCCTTCCTGCGCCACAGCAGAAAGGATCGCTGCCCGCTCGGCACAGACAGTGAGACCGTATGATGCATTCTCTACATTACAGCCAGTAATCAGGGAACCCTTTTCTGTCAGGACTGCTGCCCCAACCTTGAAGTTCGAATAAGGTGCATAAGCCTGTTTTACAGCATCCCTGGCAGCTTGCAAGAGCCGAACCATCTCATCATTAGAAAGACATGCTTGACCCACTAACACAGCCTCCTTCTGAATCAGATTTTAACACAGATGACGTCATAGTTTGTCAGATAACGATTTAAATCTGCTAAAATACACTATATCTTTCATACTGGAGCATACATACAATATGAAGAGGATACTTATAGTATTTTTAACCTCTCTCCTGCTCCTCGCTAACTGCCAGAAAAAAGAGGAGCCAAAAGTTCGGACACCATACCCGGCAGGACCTGTTCAGGGGGGGAATGAAATCGCTCTCCTTCAGGATATACTGAGAAAAGACCCAAGAAATGTCGGTGCATGGATAAAACTCGGAAATATGCTGATGGACACACACCGTTTTCAAGAGGCAATAGATGCATATCAGAAGGCCCTTGAACTGGATCCGAAGAATGTGGATGTCAGGGTAGACATAGGTACATGTTACAGGAATACTGGAAGACCAGATAGGGCAGTTGAAGAATATAGGAAAGCACTCGCTATAAACCCAAGCCATTTGAATGCGCATAGAAACCTTGGCATTGTCCTTGCCTATGACCTCAGGGATAAAAAGCAAGCAGTTAAGGAGTTCGAGGAGTACCTCAGACTTTCTCCAAACGCCCCTGATGCAAGTCAGCTTCGACAGGAAATAGCAAGGCTGAAGGCAGCTCAATAATCATGCCCGCTAAACTCTCGGGTATCCCCTCGAAACCAGGCATCTATATCCTGAAAAATGAAAAGGAACGAGTCTTGTATGTAGGCAAGGCAAAAGACTTGAAGAACCGCCTCAGAAGCTACTTTCAGAAGTCATCACACCTTGACCCACGCAAAGCAGTCATGATCAAAAACGTGAAAGAATTTTCATTCATAGTTACCGATAACGAACTCGAGGCCCTTGCGCTTGAGGCCAACCTGATAAAACAATACAGACCAAAATTTAATGTAATCCTGAGAGATGATAAAAACTATCCCTATCTCAAACTGACCGTCAAAGAAGAGTGGCCTAAGCTTGAGGTTGTAAGAAGGATTAAGAAAGATGGGGCACTATATTTCGGTCCCTATGTTCCAGCAGGCTCGATGTGGGAGACCCTTGCATTCATAAGAAAGAATTTCCAGATAAGGGGATGCCGCTACGTACTCGATAAGCCCATGAGACCGTGCATCCGGCATCAGATGGGAAGATGCCCTGCGCCCTGTACAGGGAAAATAAGCAGGGAGGAATATCTCAAACTTGTTGATGAGATAAGACTCTTCCTGAAAGGGGAGAAAAAAGATCTCCTTGAAGAACTCGGGAAAAAGATGCTGATGTTTTCAGAACAGATGAGGTTCGAGGATGCAGCCAGGATAAGGGACAGAATCAAGGCCCTTCAGCGGGCATGGGAGTCACAGAAGGTGGTTGCCCCTGAACTCGGAGACATCGACGTTATCGGCTTTCATAAAGGAAATGGTGTGATTTCCTTCGAGGTCTTTTTTATACGAAACGGGATCATGATCGGCTCGAAAGACCTCGTGATGAAGAACATCGAAAGTCTCTCCGCTAAAGAGTTGCTGCATACCTTCCTTTCACAGTTCTATTCAAAGGAGATTATCCCTCCTTCGGAAATCATAACACCTCTTCTGCCCGCAGAGTCAAAATCCCTTGAAAAGTGGCTCAAACAGCGCAAGGAAGAGGCCGTTAAAATATCAACGCCCAAAACTGGAAAGAAAAAAGAACTCCTCCTCATGGCATCAGAAAATGCAATGCTCATATTGAGAGAGAAAGGGGAAACGAAGATAGATGACCTTTTAACGGAGATAAAGGAAAAGCTGAGGCTTGAGAAATCTCCTGAAGACATAGGGGCCTTTGATGTGTCGACTATCTCGGGAAAAGAATCCGTCGGTGCTTTTGTATACTGGAAGGCCGGAGAGTTTAACAAGGATATGTACAGGAGGCTGAGGATAAAGACTGTTCAGGGGATTGATGATTACGCAATGACGGGGGAGATTATCGAAAGGGTCATTAAAAACATGAATGGCCACATGCCTGACCTCATTATTATTGATGGAGGGAAAGTACAGCTCGAGATAGCAAAAAGGGTTCTTGATAAGAATAGGACTTTATTTCCTGAAGCCCGTATGGTCATTGCAATTGCCAAAGACCCAGACAGGGCTTATACACCATTAACAGAGGAACCTATAGACCTCGATGACGGCAGACCATCTTCTCTCCTCCTGAAAAAAATTCGTGATGAGGCTCACAGATTTGCCATAGGCTATCATAGGAAATTAAGGGCGAAAGGTCTTATGCAATCACCCCTGGAGAAAATCCCCGGCATAGGAAAGAAGCGAAGGCTTACCCTCCTGAGACATTTTGGTAGTATAGAAGCCATAAGAAATGCTACTATTGAAGATATAAAGAGCCTTAAGGGCTTTCATAAGGGAATCGCTGAGAATCTTTTAAATACATTAAGGAGGTCATAATGGTACAAATATTCTTATTGATTCTCCTTCTCCTTATGCCTGCCTATTCAGAGGCGGCTTACAAGATTTATCTCAAAAACGGTTCTGAAATTTCTGGTGTGAGCTCATACGAAAAGAGGGCTGGAGAAGTTATTATCTATTTTGGCGGTGGAAGTATGGGGATACCAGAAAAGGACATTGTAAAAATTGAGGAAACAGGTGCCCCTGAAAAAGACTTTGGTAAAGAAGAGGCGCCAGGGGCTGAAGCAGGGAAAGCTCCTGCCGAAGTACCTGCCGAAGAGCCTGCTGTAACAGAAAGAACAGAAAGAGCGAATACATTACAAGCTGATTTAGATGCTGTAAATGCAGAATTAAAGTCCGTAGAAGACAATGAAACCAGTGTAAAGGCATCACTCGATGAAAAACTCAGTCAACGATCGAGATATAACGTCTATCAGATGAGATACTTAGAACAAGAAATAGAACCACTCCAGCAGGAGCTATCAACAATACAGCAGAAAAAGGGAGAACTTCTTCAGCAAAGGGCTTTCATAGAAGGCGAACTGAGATCTCTCAAATAAGATGCACCTCAGTTATGAGTCGCACCGGCAGACCATAGAAGCATACCTCACGGAGTTTTAGAGAGATGATTTTTCAGGAGATGATGGAGAAGTTGTGAATATCTATATTTCAGGTTCAATGGCATATGACAGGATTATGGACTTTCCAGGGAAATTATCAGACCACATCCTGCCGGATAAAATACACATCCTGAATGTAAGTTTTACTGTTAACGGGATGGTAGAAAAATTTGGCGGTACTGCCGGAAACATAGCTTATTCACTTAGCCTTCTTAATGAGAGGCCGGTTTTAATTGCAACTATAGGCAAAGACTATGAAAGTTATTTTGACTGGCTGAAGAAGAACAATATTTCGGAAGAGGGAATAAAGATAATTAGAGAAGAGTTCACTGCCGGAGCATATATAATAACCGACAAAGCTGACAACCAGATAACAGGATTCAATCCTGGATCAATGAAATATCCATCCGGATATAAGTTTAATAATGCTGACTCTGGAAACTCAATAAGCCTGATTGCCCCTGGAAACCTTCAGGATATGGTCGAATATGGAAAGATATGCAAGGAGAAAGGCATTGATTATATATGCGACCCGGGTCAGTCTCTTACACAATGGGAAGGGAAGACCCTTAGAGAGTGGCTTGATGGTTCAATGTTGTTAATCTCCAATGATTACGAACTTGAGATGATTATGAAGATGACAGGTATGGATAAAAAGGGACTGTTAGGTCTGACAAAGATTATTATAACAACCCTTGGAGAGAAAGGGTCTCTTATAAGCAACCCGGAATTTGATGTTATCATCCCGGCAGCAAAAGTTCATGATGTTGTTGACCCTACAGGCGCAGGAGATGCTTACAGGGCGGGGGTGCTGAAGGGAATTGTTTCGGGCAGAGACATTGGAACTTCGGCGAAGATGGGAACTGTTGCAGCCGCGTTTGCAATAGAGAAATATGGTACTCAGGAGCATCACTATGCATATGAAGATTTTATTGAAAGATACAAAAGCAACTTTGGGGAGTTGTGAATGTATTTCTTGCCTTCCCTCTATCTGTTGTTTGCATTTTCTGTGTAATTCTGATTAGATGCTGTCATGATCAATGAAGAAGCATTAAAAGCCTACCTCAAGAAAGAATTCAAAGATATTATTCAAGTGGATATCAGAAAGCTCGGCTCAGGTGTTCAGGGCTCGGGCTTTCTGATAGAAATGAAAACACAGGACGGTATTAGATCATATGTAGTAAAGACACTTTTATCCGAAGGTCTGGGGCATGATTATCCTTCTGATAGGGCGGCTGTATTCCTTCTTGACCTTGATGAATACAAAAACCTGCCCCGGCACGTGAAGGCCATTGATGTATTATCTGAGATGGAGGACGGTTCGATAAAGTCCATCGGCGGCGGAAGAGAATATTATCTGTTAATGGAGAGAGGAACGGGCAGGCATTATTTCAATGACCTAACTGAATTCTCTCATAGAGACAAGCTCGAAATTTCTGATATCGAAAAGATAAAGGCAATGACCTCGTATCTTGCAGAGATTCATTCTGTTAGGAAAGCTTCAAAAACACTTTACTGGAGAAAGCTCAGAGACACTATCGGCCATGGTGAATGTCTTATGGGCGTCTTTGATTCATATCCCGACGGTACGCTCTCATATAATGAGATGGCAGAGATTATTAAGAAGTCGGTAGACTGGATTGCAAGATTAAAACCAAAATACAGAAGGCTCTCACAGATCCACGGAGATTTCCACCCGGGGAATATCTGGTTTCAAGAGGCCAGAAGTCAGAAGTCAGAAGTCAGAAGTCAAACACACATATCCCCCCCTTTAGAAAAGGGGGGTAAGGGGGGATTTGATATTGACTTCATATTGCTCGACAGAAGCCGTGGGCCCTGGGGCGAACCCGCTGATGACGTAACAGCACTCACCATCAATTATATATTCTTCTCAATAAGGCATTATGCCTCTGTCAAGGGACCCTATTTCGAAGGACTGAAATTGTTTTTTGAAAGGTATGTAAACCTGACGGGAGATGATGAACTCTATAGCGTCGTTGCTCCTTTTTATGCTTTCAGAGGCGCTGTCGTTGCAAACCCTGTTTTTTACCCTGACCTCACTCTCGAGCAGAGAAAACTTATCTTCAGGTTCGTCAATAATGTCCTGGATGATGATAGATTTGATATGGAACGTGTAAATGATTATCTTGGATAAAGAAGTTTTTAGAGATTAAGACCATCTCTGTCGATACGCCGATATATACCACTATAAGGAAGATTAACGCATCCATCTACGAGGCGTTTTACACAGGCAATGACTGCCCAGACAAGAAATCCGACCGCAATTAGTTTTACATTTGGTATAACTATATGCTATTATCTTTGCATATGGTAAAACGCCATTTCTGGCTCAAGAAAATAGCTGAAGGATTGCAGAAACGTACTGTGCTCTGGCTTTCCGGTGTTCGTCGGGCCGGGAAAACGATGCTCTGCCAGAGCTTTCCCGACATCGAGTATTTTGACTGTGAGCTACCCCGTGTCAGGAGAACGATGGAAGACCCCCAGTCCTTCCTTGAGGATCTCAAGGCGCGTACGGTAGTCTTGGATGAAGTGCACCGCTTGGCCAATCCCTCTGAGATCCTGAAGATTGCGGCTGACCATTTTCCGGAAATGAAAATCATAGCTACTGGCTCCTCGACATTGGGGGCCTCGGCAAAGTTCAAGGACACTCTCGCCGGCCGGAAATATGAGCTATGGCTAACGCCTATGATCACCGAAGATATTAAGGATTTCAAGCAGGTGGACCTTTCTCATCGCTTTCTTCACGGTGGGCTTCCTCCGTTCTTTATGGCGAAGCATTTTCCCGAGCGCGATTTCCAGGAATGGATGGACGCCTTCTGGGCAAAAGATATCTTGGAACTCTTCAGACTTGAGAGACGGCATTCGTTCCTGAAGTTTGCTGAGCTTCTCATGATCCAAAGCGGCGGAATCTTTGAGGCAAGCAGCTTTGCCGTTCCTTGCGAGGTCAGCAGATCGACTATCTCAAATTATCTTGCCGTTCTCGAGGCGACCTACGCGGTGCATGTAATTCGGCCCTTCACCTCACACCGCCCTACGGAGATAGTATCCGCCCCCAAGGTTTATGCCTTTGATACCGGTTTCATGTGCTACTACCGCGGATGGGACAAGCTTCGGCAGGATGATATGGGAACCTTATGGGAGCATTTTGTTTTGAATGAGATATTCGCGCGGACTCAGTCCAGAAAGATTTACTATTGGCGTGACAAGCAAAAACATGAGGTGGACTTCATTGTAACGAAAAATCAGGCTGAGCTAAAGGTGATCGAGTGCAAATGGACGGCGACTGACTTTGATCCGACAAGTGTAAAGATCTTTCGAAGACTCTATCCGAAGGGACTTAATTTTGTAGTTGTATCGGATATTAAGAGATCATATTCTCGAAGCTATGACGATGTCATGGTCAAGTTCGTAAATCTTGAAGACTTAATCAAAGAGGTGACAAGGTAATCTTGGACTGGCCTCTTGTGGTGTCTGCCCCCACAGGTTACAGGGTATGGATGATGATAGATTCAGACTTGACCGGGTAAATGATTACCTTGGATAAAGAAGTTTTTAGAGACTAAGATCATCTCTGTCGATATACGCCGATATATACCACTATAAGGAAGATTAACGCATCCATCTACGAGGCGTTTTACACGGTATTCCAGCAGATGCGGCTTTCACCTACCTGCAAAGAAACGCTGCAGAATGCTTGCTTGTGATATCAATTTCCGATAGTAATGTTTAAGCTTCTTTCCGACTCCCGACCGTCTCACGCTCGACTACCTGACTTGACAATAGTTTCTTGATCGTTGTAATATTTCTACAACACCATCTGAAGGAGGTGGAAAATGTCTCCTAAAATGACATTCGGTGAGTTTTTTAAGCAAAAACGCATAGATCTCAAAAAAACCCTGCGCCAGTTCTGCGCTGAAAATAAGCTTGATCCTGGGAACATCAGCAGGCTCGAGCGTGGGCTCATGCTGCCGCCACAGGGAAGCGACAAGCTTGTAGAGTATGCGCGTTATTTACACATCAAGAAAGGCTCCGATGACTGGTACAGGTTTTTTGATCTCGCCAGAATCGAGGCAGGCCGTATTCCTGATGAATTTCTGAAAGACGAGGTGATCGTTGCAAGTCTTCCTATCCTATTCAGGACACTGCGGGGGCAGAAGATTTCGGAAAAGAAACTTGAAAAACTGGTTGAGCTGATCAAAAAAGCGTAATCCATGACCGATATCCCTGTATACAGTTATGAGGATTTACGCAAAAAGGCAGATGAATTTCTTCTGAAATATAATCCTCCCGGTGATATCCCTGTCCCCATCGAAGAGATCGTCGAGTTTGATTTTAAGATCAATATAGTGCCTGTCTTGGGGCTTCAAAGAGAGTTTGAGGTAGAGGGTTTCACCTCTGGCGACCTAAAAAATATCTATGTGGACGAATACGTCTACACAGACCGAATTACGCGCTATCGGTTCACTCTTGCCCATGAAATGGGGCACATCATGCTCCACAGTCATTTGTACAGAACGCATAGATTCAAAGACATTCAAGGCTGGAAAGAATTCATCAATTCCTTGACTGAAGAAGAGCATAGCTGGCTTGAATATCAGGGATATGCCTTTGCCGGTCTTGTCCTTGTTCCGAAACAGAGCCTGATCAAATACACAACCGAATGGACAAAGAAGATCAAAGATAAAGGCATTTCAATGGAAAAAAATTGGGACTTTGCGTGGGAGTTAATCACCGAGCATATGGCCAAATCTTTTCTGGTGTCTCCGGATGTTATTGAGAAGCGGTTGGAGAAGGACGGGATTAAGAAGAAGTATATGAAGTAATATGATGAACGGTACTATAAATACCAACGATGGACGAAATTACTGTTAAATCGACATCACGAGTCTCGGCAGAATGCTCTGATATCATTCTACGAAAAACTTCCACAACCCGTCTGATCTTTCGGCCAATGTTGGTAGTCAACCCGAACGATCCTGACGCTGGCATTAAAGGAACCTTATTATACCAAAGGAAAAAAACAGACAAGGAATGGGAGGATTTCGAGACTATTCCGATGTCTTCACTGAAAAGCGGCGAAGGATATAAGCTTGAAATGAAATCTTCTGAATTGCTGAAGTTATTCAGTGAGTTATCTTCCCTGTATCAATTACATAGCGAAACCGGAGTCCCATTGGGACAAAGTGCACCATTTGATTATTCCACCATATTCTAACCTCTAAAGCCTCTTTCTTTGTATCAGGAACTAAATGAACCTCAACCTCCTCTCGGAGTGGCACATGAGGCACTGCAATTTCATGATTAAACAGTGAGATTCTCCGATACCCATTGACCATCCTTTTTTCTCGTAAACAAAAAATATCCTTGTTTGAGGTATATGGTCTCGGTAAGACAAAGGGTCTAAACAGACTATTTCCCTCTTTCCTGGCTTTCTCAAAGCGAATACTTGGAAGCTCCCCTGTGGTAGAGTGGACCTGATGGTTATTGTAGCGATCTACCTCTTCTTTTAACACAGCTCGAACCTCTTCAATAGTTGTTAGCTTCTCTATGGCGCAGGTTCTCACAATCCTGTCCTGTAGCCAGCGGTAAGGTCTTTCCACCTTACCTTTAGCCTGAGGAGAAAAGGCATGAATAACATCTACACCTAATACCCTCATCAACTGTCTCCATTGAGGATCAGCTTCATCAGTTTGAAGAACATGCTTTCTCCAGAAGCTATCTCTTACTTGAACAAAACGAAATACCCGTAAAGAATCAACGTAATATCGCAAGGGGATTCCATAGGTATACATTAAGGCTTCAGCAGCCTTGATATGAGCCCACGTTGTTTCTTGTTCGAATAAATCAGCATACAAAAGCTTTCGGCTAAAATCATCCAAGGAAGTAATCAAAGACCATCTCTGCTGGGCATAGGGTGACCAGCGATGACAGGAAGCATCATGTTGAATGAGAACGCCAATAGCGGTGGTAACCACCTCACGGTCATGGGCCTTTCTTTTTGGATGTGGCTGGTAACAATCTAAACCTTTAGCTCGATCAATGATGGTAGACAAAGCCACCGTAATCCCGTGCTTAATGAGACGATCTCTGATGGCCGAGTAGTTGTAAGTGACGATGGGTAAAGCAGGGTCCTCGATTAACCTCTTTTCCAACATCAACTCTCTCTTAATTTCCCTCTCATCAGAAGGAGAAAGTTTGGTTGGAGTATTCCTCTGATAAGTGAGAGAGAAGTTGTCAGAATCACGGCGGTATTGCCTTACGAGAGCAAAGAATCTGGTTTTGCTAATCCCTAAAATTTCTTCAATTGTTGACCTATCCAAGGTGCCATGGCAGTATCCCTTCAGTAGAGCTTTAACTTGCTCGGTAGTGAACCGTTTATGTATTTGCATTCATCCCTCCTTTTTGTGGAGGAATGTACTACGGTTCACCTTTTTAAGCATTAACAGTTCACTTTTCAATCGTAAGTAACAAACCAAGATAATTGTTTGACTTCAAGAGCAATGTGGGTTATTATAGCTATAAATATCCACATTATATAGGGGGCGAAATGAGAACGATTCAGATGACTTTGGATGAAGATTTAGTAGAAGCAGTAGATAATATTGTTAAAAAACTTAAGACTACCCGTTCTGCTTTTGCACGTAAGGCATTGAGGGATGCCATCAAACAGGCGAATATTACTATGCTTGAAAAAAAACATAAAAGAGGGTACGAGCGTTATCCTGTCGGCAAAACAGAATTTAGCGTTTGGGAATCAGAACAGGAATGGGGTGATAAATGAAGCGGGGTGAAGTGAGATGGTACAAATTCAAAAGTCCTGATAAAAAACGCCCCGTGGTTATTTTGACAAGAGATTCTATATTGGAATATCTGGGTGAAGTAACAGTTGCACCAGTAACTTCAACAATCAGAGACATACCGAGCGAAGTTTTTTTATCAAAACAGGACGGCATGCCTAATGATTGCGCTATTAATTGTGACCACATACAGACGGCTTCAAAATCAAACGTCGGGTCATTGATTACTACTTTATCTCATGAAAAACTGGGTAAAATTCGTAACGCAATATGTTTTGCAGTAAATCTTTAACTCTAATATATCCCTAATCCAGCGATAACAACAGTGAACGCTTTATTTATCTGTCATTGCGAGCACCCAAAAGGTGCGCGGCAATCTCATCGGAAAAGACGAGATTGCTTCGTTTCACTCGCAATGACATTTCTT
>Ga0315282_10005118_pt1 | contig 22462 bp, 26 predicted proteins | sample YL17G07_20_MG_FD_203693 | JGI IMG/M metagenome (GOLD analysis project Ga0315282, IMG submission 203693) | Sediment microbial communities from Yellowstone Lake, YNP, Wyoming, USA - YL17G07_20 | ecosystem: Environmental > Aquatic > Freshwater > Lake > Sediment | place: USA: Wyoming | collected... | reverse complement strand
CGAGGGAGCAGTTGTTGAGTGAGGTTGAAGTGAGGTGAAATTCAATGTTGGACAAAAAGTATGTGACTTTCTATGCCCGGTCCAGCAAAGTGAGGCTGGACGTGGCGGAACGCGATGTGGTTCTCACTTATGTTCTGAAGGCCTTATCGGAAAAAGTCTTGCCAGCACTGGCCTTCAAGGGCGGCACCTGCCTGAAGAAGGTTTGCTTTGGGAATACTGGAAGGTTCTCGATGGACCTTGACTTTACGAGTTGCGGCATGAAAGTTGAAGAGCTCAAAAGCAGACTCAGGCAGCTGCTGGACAACAAGACAGCATATGGGATAGATTTCAAGATCCTTGAAGATCACATCAGTACAAGCCCTGCCACAATTGGCAAGTCATACATAGCCGTTGTCAGGTATACACACAGCTGGAATGCTGGCTCTGAGTTTGAGCTGGAAGTCAGTTACCGCGAGGAACCAGTCTTGCCGCTTCAAGAACCGCTTCTTTTTGATGAGATGTATTTCAAATTCTGCGAGTTTCCCAGATTTCACATTAGATGTTTGCAGAAGGAGGAGCTGCTGGCCGAGAAGCTAAGGGCTGCACTGCAGCGGATTCGCAGCCGGGATCTGTACGACCTCTACCTGTTCTCAAACAGGCCGTTCGACAAGGACCTAGTAAAGAAGCTTGTCGTGGTAAAATGCTGGAATGCCAGAGAACCTTTCAATCCAAGAAAGCTTTTTGGCAAGATAGCGAACGCTGATTACGACTCGTACGATCTTCAACAGCTGGTGAGAAGAGGAGACCTGCCTTCTCAAGGAACTGTTACTAAAACAGTAGTCAAAGAATATACATTCCTGAATGACCTAGACAGCCAACTCCTCAAGATTGTCCAAGATTCAAAAGCTCACAGAGAAAGACAACTTGTGACAAGACTCATATCATAACTTCATTTTGATTGTGTGGTTATGGACGTACGATCGGTTCCCGACGACTTATTTTCCTTGAATCTTCAGTAGAGATGTCGCTCGAAAATTAACACGAAAAGGCAATTTCTCTCCTTGGTGCAATTTAGGCTGAAGATAAGCCCTTAGACTTGAACCCAAGGTGCGGGGCACGGCCGGGGCATTTAACCCACGGTTAAGAATCGAAGGCTTCAAAATTCTTACCCTACTTACAATTGTGTGATCGAGAACAAGGACATCTACTGTGGCGAAGAGAGAGATGCAGACGTTAGACTCATAAAATGAGGATTGAAAGTGTCTTGTTGGCTGCGGAGCTGATCGCTGCTGCGGCTTCTGCTCCCGTCCTTCCTCCAACTTCACCGTCCTCCACTCCGATTTCTGCCTTGACTCCAGTCTCGACTCCTGTTCCTCCTCCTAGTGCTTCTCCCATCGCAAGAACTATTGCTAGCATTATCGCCATCTCCAGCACTGCCGCTAGCGCCACTGCCACCACTGCCTTTCTCTCTTCGTTCCTCTCCATCACCTATGATTCGGAGTGTTCGTAGAAACGCGAAGTCTAATGATATTCAAATTTCATTTTCAACGCTTTCACGGCCTCGGCAAAACTCAACTGCTTTGAAGCCGGAGGAAAAAGGGACCTACGAATGGCGCACTACAGTACCAAGATAGACCATGTACGGTGTCTACGTCGTCTGCAGCATGAAGCTTAGAGAAGGTTTGTTCTCACCTCTCGGTTTCGTTGTCTCCACGACTGCAATCATAGCGTTGACTTTGCCAGTACAGCCACACTTGGAGGCCCTGCTCAGACTCGGGTATCATACGATGATTGGGTGGCAATGATAGACTCTGAGAAAAAGGAATCCGCAATCGTGTGCCTATCGAGTGCGAGCGTGAATCCGCCCGTATGCAATTGAATAGTTGAATCCTGCTGATTTGACGCCAATCGTACGTGTGCTGGGCAATTGAATTCAGCTATAGCATAAACCTCGCTTCATTGAAAAGCGGCCAGCACACTGTTGTCACTCTCTCAGACGTGTGGTTAGGCACGACGGAAAAGTGCGAACAGCAAGCGCTTTGTTTTCTAGCTGGTTTTGCCTTTGCCGTGCTGTATTTCCTCGGCGCACCTTAGGAGATTGTGTAGTTCATTTTCCACATTGAACCGATATGCTTGTGCATTTCCAATCTTTCTGGTTCTTCGTACGTACCCAAAACCTATTAGGTGTTCTAACGCGGACTTCACTGTCTTGTAGTCAAGGTTTGTGGAATCGGAGAGCATGGAAGCGGTCTGCTCCATATTGCCGACGATTCTTGCTTCGTCTAGTACTCGTGCTATCGGGCTTCGGAAAAGGCTGGAGAATGGCCCGTCGAAAACGTCTAGCTCAACTCTTCCCACTACCCACCCACCTAGATACAGACCACGATGACTGGCCCAATTAAACATTTCTTTTGATTCCAAGAATATGGGAATAGAATCTGATGTAACGAAATGGCAAAGATAGGAACCCTCTCACACGTGAAGGGATTCACACTGAACAAGTTGTTTGAAAAACACTGCTTTACAGGGTCTGGACGAACCCATGGAAAACACATGACCGCAAAGAATCTTCCAGCAGGATATCCGCCTCAATACCACAGACTATTCGGCGACGCGATCAGAGAGCTGCGAACTGAAGGGTTGACTCACGTATTTCCCGCTCGCACAGGTCGAGATAGCGAAGATCACGTCACTATTGTAAGAGACAATCTTTCCGACAGCCGCTCTCTGATCAATGCGTATCAGAAGAGTGTTGGGTTACTTCGCTTGCGGCGAGACCTTACAGAGTTTCCTATGAAAGAACCAAAGTAGCGCGTGACAGTGTCGGAATAAGCTTCGTTAGGCGCAGTACTTTGTGTAGACGAAGACATGCTCTTCCATCTATTCTGGCGCGAGGGCCAAATCAACAAAGGAGCGGACAGCCCACTCCTGCAAACGACGCACAGACCAAGTGTTGTAGACGAACCTAGAATCGTTTTTTGGGTGTTCTAAACTCATATATCCTGTGGAGAGAAGATGAGTACGGATCGTTGGATGCGTCAAGAGAAGAGTTTGCCAAGAAGCCGTCAACAGGTTTGGTTGCACCTGAGGTTCCGCGCGTTGCTAATGAAGTGGGCTCTGGCGCGCTAACCGACAAAGTGCTTTTCGACCAGTCCTATGCCGTAGTAGCCGCCATACGCAAATATGATAAGCATCATGATTTTTCCAGCGATCGCGGCTATGAGAGCCTTCACCTTAGGGTAGTTCATCATTCCTAATGGTATCCAGATTAGGTCATCAGGCGTTAGAGGAGTGATTGCGAAAAGGAAGATGAGGATCAGCCCGTACTTGTCAAGTTTAGGCTTCCATTTCTCCATCATTCTTCTATGCCTCTCTGATAGCAGAAATCTTCCCGCTGAGCCAACGTAATAGTGCATGTATTGCGCTATGCCGGCGCCCAGTCCCGCCGTAATCCCCAGCAAGAGCGGATTGAATCCAAGTCGGGGAGCGCTCATGAGGAAACAGACTATCTGAGGGGGAAAGAAGGAGATCATGAGTGAGCTGGTGCCCAAGAATCCGGATATGAATGCGCCCAAGTAACCGAGATTCATGATCGCGCGAGTCAAGCCATGAATATGCTCCACCCTGACAACTAGAAGAGCAAGAGTGAGAAGAATCGCAACCACAGCAACAATAATGGCAGAAGCTGTTTTCTTCACGTCGACGCTCTCCCGAACCGCGCAAGCCGATGGCTGGGTTGTCTTTGACTCGTACTTAAGATGTTCATGCCAGTCGATTCAGGCAGGAATGACCTTGAATCATTGATCGTGTGTGTTCATCGCTGGCGCGGCCGTCGAGGCTCGAAGCGCCCGCCTGCACTTCCCGAGACTCGGTAAGTCTTGAATAGCTGTGGAGCACATTGAGTGAGGGTAGAGGCTAGCAATCTGGAAGGAGATGAGAGAATATGTCTCTAGAAGCGAACAAGGCGATTGCTCGTCGTTTTCTGGAAGAGGTTGTGAACAAAGGCAACCAAACAGTGGCGGATGAGCTGATTGCAGCTGACTTCGTTGACCATAATCCTTTGCCGGGGCTGCCGCCCGGAAGGGAAGGGTTCAAACTATCCTTTGTCGCGTTCCGCGTTGCTGTCCCGGACATGAAGTACATTGTTGAGGATGTGGTGGCTGAAGGTGACAAGGTCGTGGTTCGATGGAAAGCAACGGGCACCCCTCCGACCGGCAAGCACATTACGGTTACAGGAGTCGACATCTTTCGCGTGAAAGGTAACAAGCTTGTCGAGCTCTGGCTGAGTTGGGATCAGCTGGGGATGATGCAGCGGCTTGGCGTTGTCCCTCTGCCAGGGTGTTGAGAGTGGTCCTCAGTAAGGGGCCACTCAGCGGTTTCAGTTCCTCGAGTCCTGAGAATTCGTCTAGGTTGTGGCGGGTCCTCGGGGACTCGCACCTTATTAGGTGCGAATATCCATTCAAAAAAAGAAAGACCTGCTGTGTCCAAGAAGATTGTGAATGTATATGATTTGAAACAGACAGGATCTAGAATCATGCGACTGAGGAGCGCAAACGGCCGAGATCACAAAAGGCAGGCAGCTCATTTGAGATGCCAAGACAGGCAGTGTAGCGGTGCGCGATGATTCCCTGCAACTCTCATACTGGATTGAGATTCCGTGGTGACTGATGTTTCTGAGTCGATAGAGGCTTTAAGGGCTAATCCTATTGCCCTAATATCTGGGAGAGATACTGGCGGTCTCGGAGTTGTCTTTTGATCGGTTGAATTTCCTCGGCGTTTTGGTAGTGGTCTTTTTAGGGCTAGGAGGTGGCGGCTCATACATCACCTTCTATCGCGCCTGCTCGCGCTCCTCTGCAGTAGCAAACATGCTACTCCTGGGAATGCTTTCACAGTACTTGGAGTTTCCCGACAAGCTGTGGACCACAGCGCTTCGAGGTCAACTACCAACGAAGATACTTGAGCTCAGCCTCAAGGCCTTTCCAGCCGGTAGCACGATGGCTCTTTCGGCCCAGCACGCGAGAACCGGAGCGCGCTGATTGCATGCCTAACGGCCCCCCAGCTTCCAGATCAGTCAACGGTCCTAGTTAGGGTGTCTGTCAAGACACCCCGCAGTACTCGGGATCACTATTACCTCATGACGCACTGCAAGAAGGCTGTGCATCAAGCCCTTTCAACGAGGTATGATCCGCCTGGACTGACGGATCAACGGGGGGCCTGCCAGACTCAACAGAATTGCTGTCGTCAATCCATGGACAATGCCGAAAGGGTAGATGCTCCCCGCCAAGAAAGGCACGTAGAGAACGATGATAGACATAAACCATGAATAGCCAAACATCAGGGCGAGCAAGACAGAGCTTGAGATATCGTATAAAGCGGTACATACAAATCCAGCAATTGCCAGTCTGAGCCTAGACTTCGGACTATTCCCCCTGTCTAGGACTCCTCCCAAGAATCCGATTGCACCCATGCTACAAGACGTGACAAGAGTCCACGGACCAACCCCGAAGAAAAGATCACTTGTCAGCATGCCTAGAAAGCCAGCAGCAAAGCCGAATACTGGTCCACCAATCATCCCACTCGCAATAGATAGGAATGCAACGGGCTTGACGTTCGGCGGTCCGCCAGCAAGAGCAACCCTACTGGCAGATATTGAGCTAGAGAGACAGACCAGCATCGCAATGGTCTTGGTTCGATACGACGATGACATGTCTATTGATCCACCTGCATGTCTTCTCACAGTCTTGAAGAGTCGATAACGGCTTTCGTGTTGATCGTGAATCCTTTGGCGTTATACCTCAACATGTCTTCCGCGTGGAGAAGACGCTGTCTCCCGTCTCGAAGGTTCACCTCGATCTCCTTCTCACCAGCTCTCCAGGCAAACTCGACAAGCAACTTCTCTCCTCCGTGACAATCGTTCTATGACGGCAATCACTCTTTCCGTACCTCTCATTCTGCGTGTCAATTCTCCAACCTTAGATGCGTTTTCTACGTAGTCTGATGAATTCAGAACGGTATCGGTCATTGGGAGAAAACGTTCGGCTGTAAGTGCATCTGCAGTCAAGATCTCGGCGACTCCCAATTCGAAGGCTCTTCGTGCATTTCCGAGTTGCTCTGGATGATCAGGAATAGGTATGATTATCATGGGTCTCCCATAGGCTAGTGAGCTCAGAATGGTAAGGTGTCCTGCTCGACAAACGACTAGATCGCAAGCCTCAAGCCATATGTCCGGATCGAGTATCCAATTGTAGACTGTTAGATTGTTTCTTCTCTGAACCTCAGTTAAGTCAGACAACCTTCCTTTTGACATAACAACCTGATACCGCTCGGGAAGTCCCTCCAAGGCATTCTTGATCCGAGTAACAAATCCGGACCCTTCATTTAGAGATGTGGTTATCGGAACAAGAATGAGGGGTTTCCAGACAGCGTATCCAAGCTTCTGTCGGGCAGCGAATTTCGAAGGATCTGCTGAGATCCGCTCCAGAAGGGGGCCAATGAACTCTACCTTGTGAGCGCATGACTTTGGTATCGTAAGGTTATCAGAGGATATTGTGAATGGAGGCGGAAGGTCCGGTATCAGGATCTTGTCCGCGAATGACCAGAACTCGCCGATTATTGGGTTGACAAAGAACCACACAGTGTTCGCAACTAGAAAGAAGACCTTTTCAAGCGGCCCCAGATGTCTCTTACTTGGTCTTCGGACTAGCTTGACATTGAATTGGTTGAGTATGGCTATACTTGGCACGTTGAGAAGTCTTGCAGCTATGAGGGATGATGCTCTTGAGTCGGAGATCACAATGGCTGGATTAACTCTTTGGATATTTCTAATCTCGGTCACGATCTGCCTTAGGATCGACCATAGCCCTTGGAAAAAGCCAGGTGATGTTGCGGCAGTTAGTCTGAAATCGATTCCACCGTCACTATTTCTCTTGAGCCCTAGAGGTACCGTCTCCACAATGGGATAGTCAAGTCTGCTGGCGTATTCCAGTCCATCAGAGTAGGTCGAAACGTAAACCGACCAACCGCGCTCGATTGACATATCTGCAATTGCCTTGCAACGCGATATGTGTCCTACTCCCATTCCGCAAGGGGCCAGGTAAATCCTCATTCGCTTTCTCCTGTTCCGAGTTGTCAGCGTGTAACTTTTCTACTCATGTTCTTCTCTTCGAATGCCATAGCTCGAACCTCTCGAGTTTTCTTCCTTTGATAAACCATGCGTCAGGAGTCAGTCCGGTTTTGAGACAGCATTGACTCTCAACAGACGGACAAAACAGCGAGAAGTATGCGGCATCAGTCAGCACTTCCTTGGACATGGATGTCAGAAACCTCAGGAAGATAGCGCGCTACCGTGGTCAAAACTATGATGATCAAGAGTGATGCTTCGAGGATTCTAGGGGAGACTCGTTCCAGTCGTTGAACCATCTTCTAACCTCCTTTGGATTTCTTCTACTGCTTGAGTCCACGCTAGCCCGCATGACAAAAGCGATCACAGGCACAGTCAAAATCGCGATTAGGATCCAGGAATACCTAGGCGTCTGAGAGCGCAGAGCCGTAGCATTGCTTGTCTGTGTCGCAGTTGTTTTTATCCCTCTGAGGTGTTTGTCAAAGAAATCTGCAGTTGCTCTCGTGATTTCTTCCCGCGTGGGATTGATCGGGCCTCCGATCGGCACGAAATCATGTGCAGCATTCTTGACGACAACCAGTGTCGCTGGAACACCGGCCGCTGTCAGACTGTCATATAGTCTCTGAGACTGACTGAGAGGAACGACACTGTCTCGGTCACCGTGCACAATCAGAAAGGGTGGGGCATCCCTTGAAACATAGGTCACCGGGCTTGCCCATTTGAACACGTTCCCCAAGCCAAACATCGGTGTCAATGCTAGGCATCTCCCAGTGACAAAATCTGTCGCTGTCAAATCGCTGGGACCAAAGTAGTCTACGACGGCCTGCACGCGACTTGACTCTTCCAAGTATTGTCCAGTGTCAAAGCCTATGCTTCGGTTAGTGACACCAAGTAGCGAAACCAGGTGGCCCCCCGCACTGCTTCCCAACGCACCAATATTGTCTGTGTCAATGTGGTAGGTCGCAGCGTTGGCGCGTAGGCTGCGAACAGCGCACTTTACGTCTTCGATCTGTGCTGGGAACTTGCCTCGTGGAGCGAGGCGATAGTTGATGGAAGCCACAACGTATCCTCGCGACAGTAGCTCTGGTACGTCTGAGATGCCGGCGTCCTCTTTCTTGTCACCCATAATCCAACCGCCGCCGTGTACACAAACTATCAAGGGTCTGTGAGCGTCGCCAACACTATACGGAAGGTAAACATCCATCTTCAGGTCGACTCCGTCCATTGTGTAATATGTGACATCACGTATGGATGGTTGGGGTGAAGTGAGTGGAGCGACAGCACTAGTCATGAAGGAGAGAAGCAGCAGCACGACTACGACAGGGGTGAAGCGCAGACATCTCACCTTCATCAAGAGACGGTTCTCCGCAAAAGCCAGCGCGCGCATTTCTTGTCAACGCTCACTGTGCGCTTCCAGATACGCATCGCGCGATGTCTCTTCCCTTCCTGAATGCCATTCGCGCGCGCTTCGTCACCTTTGCAGCGATGATTGCGAACCTCGAGTAAAGGTGCCAAATGATAACAAACAAGAGAAGAATGAAAATCAGAGCTAGGTGGATCGTCTGCGAGTTATCGAGACTAGACATGACACTGTACCTCTGTCAGCTTGGATCTGGTGAGCGTGGCGCGCTGCTGCATTATTGCTCTGGGACCTTGGAATTAAATCATTTGGATTCTGATAGATTTAAATATAATAGTGACCCAAGCGCGCTAGAGTGGTCGGGAATCCCTTCAAGTGCCTATTTCCGCTTGGACAAAGGAAGTGTGTATTCGCCCCATCTCACATGAACATGTCAATCACGGTAATTCCCGACCATGCTGGCGAGCCAAACTTGGAACTCTCGACTTATACTCTTGTGACCGAGCAATCTCATGAACGTGTCTTCAAACTCACGCTTCTGCAAGCTACGGCAAAACCCGTTGGATGACAGATTCAAGGATCAAAGCCTTACCTGCAATTCGTAAGCATATGGCGGGTGAGGTAAGATTTTGCCTAAGAAAGCGAAGAAGAAAGGTAAGAAGAATTCCGAGAAAACAGTGAAGCGAAAGAAGGCTCCTCGTCCGGCACGTAAACCGGCCGAAGCCCCGCCGCCAACACCAGCACCATCAACGGAAGCGCCGCCCGTCACTACCGACCCTCCGAAAACGCCAACTGTTTAACACCACAATTCAGAAAGCTCAAGAAACCCGTTTACTGGAATGGAAGCCAGAAGTCGCGAGAATCTATTTGAGAAGATCCACCGTAGTGATTTTCCTATTCCTCTTGCTAGCAACTACAGAAGCATTTGCGAGAACAACGATTACGCCTTACATGGTTCCACCCGTAGACAATAGACTGACTGAACTCAAGAGACTGGAAGCTTTCCCTCTCAATCAATTCAATCCTGAAGTCGGGCTGGTCCGAGAGTCGCCTGACGGCTCGATACGTCCCATGTACTGGCTTCTCTCCGACAACCTCCCAGCATCCTAGCTCTCTGCCACTACTACCCAGACAAAGCCAAGATTATCAACGCCACCCTCATGAAGTATGGCTATCTCCGCAACGGTATTCATGAAGTTCTACTAGATGGGACCCTCAGCATACCTTTGGAAACCCCTGTAATCATAACGGTCGTCAATAACACAGGCTACACAATCAAAACAGAAATTCGGAAGGGTAAAGTCATGAATGAGTGGACAGATTACGCTGACCTTCTATGCTATGCAAGCGTTAGTGAATGGAATGCTGGGCATCGAAAGATAGCGAGGAACTATCTTCAGAGCTTTGGACATGTGGAACAGCATAGGCTTATTCGATAAGCCAACTCGCATGGACGGATTCTACTCTACCTACAAACTAGCTCTCCTTCTCCATAATTCTAGGCTGATTGATGAGTTTATCGCGTATCGGTGGAGACTTGAGATTCTTTGGAGCCTTCAGAGAGAAGACAGCGGAGTCAGAAGCCACTATCTCGGCAACTTGACATCGAAGAGGAAAGCGAACTCTGAGACAGCAAGCCTCATACTCATCGCCTACAATTACGGATTCAGTAAGCCATTCGAGGTCGTATTCAAGAATTCTCATTCGGACGCTCTGCGCGATCCACACATTGAAGAGAGGAAAGCCTCATTTGCGAATGACGAAGCTCGGACAAGCTATCTTATGGCGAAGAAACAGTACGATGACGCAGTCCAGTATCTTGAGGCTAGGGTCTTCGAGTTGGCTGTGATGTATGCTCAAGACGCCTACTCCAACCATCGTCATCACTAGACCGTAGGTTGGACATCTGTGCCTCCTGTCCCCGGATATGCTGAGATATTACATGCTTGCCTTATTAGATGCTTCCTCAATCTTCCTCTTCTGATATATCCGAAGTGCACGCAGGAAGTCTATTTTGCGGATATCTGGCCACGTTACATCCAGGAAACTCAGCCATGAAGACTGCGATTGCCAGAGTAGGAAGTTGCTGATCCTTCTCTCACCGGAAGTGCGTATTACGAGATCCACAGGCTTCATGTCAGAGACATAGAGGTTCTCATCAAGAACGCTTTCCGTAATATCTTCAGCCTTCAGTTGTCCAGCGTTAATCTTGCCCACTATTTTCCTCACGGCATCAGCGAGTTCGGATCGTCCACCATATGCAAGGGCAATATACAAGAAGTGCTTGTCGTATGTTTCGGTAGCTTCTTCTAAGACCCTTATTGCTTTCTTCATCCCCTCAGGAAGCATGTTTCTTTTTCCAATAATCTGAACTCGAACATGGTTTTCATGGATAATCTCATCCCTAGCAAGTTCACAGAGCTTGTCTTGAAACAGAGACATCAGATGATCCACCTCTTCTTGCTTTCTCTGAAAGTTCTCCGTTGAGAACGCATAGAGAGTGACCACATTCAGACCAAGTTCTAAGCACCATTCCAAGAACTCCTTCACCTTTTCAGCTCCGATTTTGTGGCCGACAAAGTAGTTCTCAAAACCCATCCTCTGAGCGTATCTTCTGTTACCGTCCAGTATGACCGCCAAATGATCAGGAAGTGGCCCCTTTCCGACCTCAATCATCAAGAAGCTTTCATAAATCATGTACGCTGGCCAAAGCACTGTTGCCTTCACCTTGTCCAGCATCCTCGACCCTCTCGTCAGCGTGCTATGTCGAAGGGCAAGCCAGCGACTGAGAGACAGATAGCTCACATGTCGTGATGTTCATCAAGAGGGTTCCTCAGACAGATCCTGGTCTGTTCAAATCGGCCATCCGTATGCGTCTTCGATTGTTCCCACTCCTTTCACTAAGTCGTCCAAACTGATTACATCACCCTTATTATCGAGGCAGAATTCGTCAGCCACAACGGCATACTCCTCATAAACTTGTGAACCTCTCCCTTTCATAGTATAGCGTTTCTGTGCGTAACTCGCCAAGACGATCCTGACATGTCTGCAAGCGCTATGTCCTTGAACAACCCATCGTCTTCCCTCGTCCTCCTTCCATATTTTCAGGGTTGGATTGTCAAACGAGACCATCTCGTCATTCTTACGGTCTCGGAACACTATGGAACTGCGGAAATACCTCTTTGAATCCTTCCCGGCCTTGATACAGAAAAACGATATTGAGGAACCTTCCTGGAAGACCACTCTCCCCCAATGAAAGGATCCGAATATTGTAATCCCTATCACCTTCTGAAGGTGTGCTGTCCCTCTGAATGTTTTCCCAAGGACAGTACCTTTAGCGTCCAGAAAAGCGTCCACCCACCCGACACCGAATGGCGGTATGAAGATACCTTCGGCATTTTTGTCCGCAATGCGATTCATATCACTGATATGTAGATCAATGACGCCACGCACCTGCAATCTATAGTTTGGAAAAGTGCCACTAAGGATCATTTTTCGTCCTGAAATCTCAGAAAACACCCTCTTTTCTTCAGAGTGAACTTCTGTGACAGCATTCGTGTCCCCTAGGTCGTGAAGGATCGCTCCGTCGTATATCCAGCCGGCCGTAACAGCTTGAAACATGCCTTCTTTCACCTTCCCAAGTATCATCTCCTTGCCGTTGAACAACATCTTCCTGCCACGTTTCCGGAATATGAATAACATAAGTTGCATCGGTTTCTCGCCATCTTGGCCGAAGAAGAAAAGCCACCAATACTCCTTCCCCAGCGGAGGCAGTGCCTCAGCACCATACATCACTCTATCTAGAACAGACTCGGCCACGTTTGAGCCATCTGTAGAAGATAGTTTTCTGATTAGAGAGTAAGTTTCTGCAACTTTTTTCATTGCTTCATATCTTTGCCGAATCATCGTGTGTAGCACCATCATCTGCTTTTTCTCAGGGGAGTAACCGAATTCGATCGCCAACTCCGCAAACAATCTCAGCGTATTCCGGAAATCCTCCGCAAACAATCCTAGCGTACTCCAAAGATCCTTTATGCTCCGGGTAGATCTCAACAAGAAAGCAGGTATCTTCATCGAGTTGAGCGATAGGTCATCATTGACCGACTGTATCAACCCATTCAGATAGATGTCAACGATCTGTGGCTTCATTGGCTATGGTGCTCCTACAACTCCTGAGATTGGGAATTGAATATATATAGGTTTCTAAAATATTTGTTTCTTGATATATCCATGACTGCGGGAGGCGTGGCAGGAAAAGCGGACGAAAAAGAGGGCGTGAAGATAGTACTAACGGCGCCGGCGACGGATATGAGCGATTTTGGAGATGATGCTTTCATGGCATTCCTTTGCACATTCCCTCGCCTCTTGGCGGGGATCAAGGTCAGGAAGTATCTGAAGCCGTCTGTGGGTGAGGATGGAACCTGCAGATTTGCGCCGTACGGCCTGAGAAAGGTGGAGGCACTGCTCGTCGAGGAGTTTGGAAGGGAGAACGTTGTTGTGGCACATTCCCTCACACTTAATCGCTTTGTTGGTCCGAAGACGCAACTCATCGGAATATCTGTTCATGACCCGGCGGGTTTAGCGTACGTCAGCATGACCTACAACTCTTTGATTGGTTTCGGTGGGGAGTCCTTGAACCAATATGAATTCAAGAGACTCATGGAGAATCGGGTTTTTCGGAGTTTCGAGGGAAAGATCATCGCGGGTGGACCTGGCGTGTGGCAGATTCGTGACGCCAAGCTTCAAGACACATTTGGGATCGATTTGCTTATGGCGGGAGAAGCTGAGAATGATCTCATTCCATTGGTGCACAGGCTTCTGAATGGAGAGGGGGTTGATGAGTATGTGCATGCAAGGAATACGGATCCTCGACGTGATAGAGTTCCGGTCATTCTCAAATCCTCGACATTTGGGTCAGTGGAGATAACGCGAGGGTGCGGTAAGGGTTGTCGCTTCTGCACACCTACAATGAGGCAGGCGTACTCATTCCCAATTGATCACATCATGAAGGAAGTCAAAGTCAACATTGACGGTGGCTCAAAATCCATATTCGTCGTCACGGACGATGTTTTTCTCTATCAGTCGTTCCCTGGTTTTAGACCAAACCGGGAGAAATTGGTGAAGCTATTCAACTCGATAGCCTCCTATCCCGGAGTGCAGAGAATCAATCTCTCCCATGGCTCTATCGCTCCAATAGTATATGACCCGAAGATTCTGGCAGAACTTTCGCCTATTCTCCTTGAGAAAAGCGGTAGAAAGTTGAGAGGAAAGACGTTTCAGACAATTGAAGTGGGAATAGAGACTGGCAGCACAAGAATCATGACATCTTGCATGAAAGGAAAGGCGCTTCCACTCGACGTGAAGGATTGGCATGAGATTGTCACGCAGGGACTGGGCATAATGAATGACAACGGCTGGTATCCTCTGTGCACAATGATGACGGGCCTTCCAGAGGAAAATGAAGAGGACATTTTGCAGACACTAGAACTGATGGATAAGATGAAAAGCTACACCCTCTTCTATGTTCCTCTCTTGTTCATCCCACTTGAAGATGCCATGCTGCGCAGCGCGAAGCGCTGTGACCTTGACCACATCAACGAACTGCAATGGGAGTTCATAGCCACCTCGTGGAGAAGGAACCTGGACATTTGGGCTGGCGAGACGAGTCGGTACTATCGAATGCTTGGATTTGCACTCTACTGGGCCTTTCTTCGATGGAAGCACGGCAGCAGGGCAACCAGAGCCGTGATGAAATTTGTTGGAATGCCCGAGTTTCTATTTCCGAGGAGATGGAAAGAAAAGCATTAATGAGAGCCGGCCTTCATGAGTTGACATCTTTCCTAGCGGATTATGCTAGCCCGCGCTCCGCACTCCATTTTGCAGTGTCTTCTTGGAATCTACTTCGTAAACTGCTAATGAGTTGAAGTCCATCTAGAAATTGATGTATGCCAACTTCCTTCGCTCATTCTAAGAAGTCTAGAAACATTTCCTTGATCGGAAACCTAAAGATATCTCTGACCTTGTTCAGAAGGATTTTTCCCTTCCCCGTTATTGAATAGTACTTCACTTTCCGTCCAGTCTTCACGATCCATTTACCCGCTATGTAATCGCCCTTCTCGAGCATATGGAGAAGTGGATAGATCAGGCCTGGTCCAAGCGCCATACCTGTCAGCCTTTGAATCTCGGACATCAACTCATATCCATACCTAGGCTTGATTCGTAGAAGCCAAAGAACAAGTGCCTTGCTGAAGCCTAGTATGATCGGCTTGGTGAAACCCTTTTCGATCAACCGCTCTTGCCCGATTAAAGAATAGTTTGAAAGCTGATATATTCTTTTCTTTGAATGAGCATAAGGACGACTTCATAGAGGCAAGAATGTCTTGGTGAGAGTCATCGCCAGCGCAGAGGCCAGGGGCACTGCCAGATTGTCATCCAGAGATGTTGAAAGCATCTCTGAGATAATGCCGACTGAGGCTCCAGCGAACGCCAGCTCGATCGGGACTAGTAGTAGACATCCGATGAAGCTTGCAGCTAGCCCTGCTAAGGAGCCCTCCATCGACTTGCGCTTCCCCGTTCTCAGAGGATGCTTCCCGGCGATTCTCCCCACCAGCCCGGCGACGCCGTCACCCAGAGCCAAAACGGCTATTGAGGCGCATGCGATCTGAGCTGGAAAGAAAGTTGAGACAAGGACTACCCCAGTTAGACCGTAGATGGGGCTAAGAAATGGTTTTGCCTCAAGTTCCTCGGGGGTACCGAGGACGGTCAAAGCTTCTGTGATGAAGGGTACCTGAACCTGAGCAATCCATCGAAAGCATTCGTACAATCCATATGAAATCAAGCACGCTACCGCGATAATTCTTACCGCATCTAATCCGTGAAGGCCCCCCATCAGACAGAGCATAATCCCTCCTCCAATGTGGGAAACCTTGATTCTTGCAACACGCCCCGGCAGCAATGCGCCTATTCTCTTTCCCATCAGGAGACGACTGCAGAGAAAGAGAACAACTGCAATGGACAGGGTAGACGCTGCAACCTTGAATGGCAAGAGACGCCAAGCCGCACCAGCCACTATGGTCGAAACCGCGGGGGCGAGAACAATGCAGACGTACAAATAGTCCCTTGAGGTTTTCAAATGAGTGATCATTCATACTCAGAGGCGGATGTGAATGCTATTGATTTTTAAGACTTTTGAATTGCATAATAATGACGCTGCCTAGCAACGTATTGTAGAGACGGTTGGCGAGAACGAGAACATACGTCTCTCAGTATAGGGATGTGTTAGACCTCGTTGGTGGACAGACAGGTCCAGGCCCCGCCGCTTTCCGACCCACCTGGACCTCCCAGAAGGATTCAACGTGTCTCTAGCTCTTGCAGAATAAGATGATATCTTCTTATCCGCGAATCTCCAAAGAGAAAAGGTAGAAGTCGTGGGAGGCATGCGCATTGACTGAAATCGAGAGGGGTCTGGTCAGGGCTACTCTTCGAGGATTCAATAGAGCGATCATACTGTGGTTAGTTAGCCAGAAGCGCAGATCAGGATATGAGGTGGTGAAGGAGATGAGTAGGCTTACCCACCAGCACTTCCACTCCGGCGTTGTGTATCCGCTGCTCTACGAGTTTGAAGAGAGGAAATTCATAACAAGCAAGTGGGTAACGAGAGGAAGACGTCGGATAAAGTATTATTCAATAACACATAAAGGAACGAATCTGCTTAATCACCTGCGGAGACTGTTCGAGATGCCAGTGAGAGAGGTTCTCGTCGATCTGTTGGGGAGGGGGCGTCAAGTCGCAGAGCCTACCAAAGGGCGAGTACACCGCTATTCGAAACATTAACGCAAGCACCAGACAGGACCTATTGGTAACATCGTGGCGTAGAGGATGTAGGCCGCTAAGCCGCCGCGAAAAGGTCTCCCACATCTGCCAAATTGAAGATTGAGCTGCCCACCGAGAGATCTGGAGCAATCTTCTAGTAATCGCTTCCGAGCACCTTGCCTATTGCATCCAAGTCTCCTTCACACTTAGTTCCGAAGAAGACTCTATTGTCCATCGCCGATTTCATCCCTGAATTGAGGTCGCTGATCTTATGCGAGAAAAGCATCACGCCGACTCCCTCCTTCCTGAGCATTCTAACCTCCTTGTTCAAGAATCGTACGGCATCCAGTGGTAGGTACCTTGAGGCCCATAAGTGTGCCTCTTGAACGACAATTCGTAGTCTAAGTTTGTCAGAGTCCTTTTGAAATTGAAAGTACTCAAGTTGGTTGAGCATGTGTGCGACTTTGTCAATCCTTTCTGCGCTATCATACGTATCTGACAGATCAGCTATTGTTACGTCTTCAGAGGTCAATAGATCACCCAGTTGAGGTGTTGACCGAATCACTTGCCCTTTGGACTCTGTCTCATACCGAACTGAGCGTAGCGATCAAGAATCATCTGATCCGCGTTCTTCTCTGAGGCGTTGCGACTTGTTGTAGTCGAAAACAAGCTCGCCAGCTTGGTGCAAAATCCAAGGTTTCATGCCAAGAACCGAGCCTTCTTTAGTGTCGGCTATTGAACTAATCTAGGTGGGATCTTGCCAACAAAGGCGATTTTGCACCGCCCTAGCGTGCTTAGGAATGGGCCATTGGATTGCAAATGATTTGAAAACAAATAGATATCTCCATCACCTATTGTTAGGGCGAACAAAATGAAATCCACCCTACCCACTCATAAGGCGTGGGGGGAATCTGATGGTTAAGAAATGCCCTCAATGCAATGTAGATAACGGCGACAATGCTATCTTCTGTTCAAGTTGCGGCACAAGGCTCAGCGGGGCCCGGCCTGGCATAATGGGAGGCAAACCTGTACCGTCAGGGTCAGCTTCGAGAGTGAACATCGGGTTTGTCATGACGATTATTGGCGGCTTTCTAGTGGTTCTCGGTTCACTGATTCTGCCTTGGGTATTGAACTTCTTGGGAATATCCATTCCTTGGGGTCCGCCTGTCTTGCCAGTTTGGGTTCTTGTAGGATCAGGAGTAATCTTGGGACTGTTTGTGATCCTGAGTTCAGTACTCATCTACATGCCTGGCTATGAGGGCATTGGAGGCATCCTTGCAATAGTCTTCTCAATACTGAGCATCATGGTCCTCGGCGGACTCATATTCGGCACAATCCTCGGTCTGCTTGGCGGATTGATGGCTATCCTAAAGAAGTAGCAAAACCCACTCTCTTTTCGGAGACTCTTTTTCGAACGAGTTCCACCTACTGGTAGGCGCGCTAGCTTACCGAAATTACCTCAAACACGTAATGCTGCACCAGAATGTGGTTGACCGCATCCTATGTGCAAATCCGTTAACGATCAGCGACAAAGCGGTCATCAACATCCTAATCAAACGGAGAAGCACATGCAACAAGACATTTCTCAAATCCCTTGTTCGAAGCTGACCCCGCCCGAAATAGGTCTTCAGCCGGGAAACGGTTCTCTCCGCGGAAGACCGTCTCCTGTGAAGACCCTTCCTATGTGGCCGTATTGGAATATCTCCTATCCTGCTAAGTTGGAGCATCCCCATCTGGCGTATCTGTTTCTGCCCGATCCTGATTGAAAAGCCAGATTGGTTGAACACAAAGGTTTTGAACCACTCGCGTCTTTTGAATCTTAGCTGTCCAATCTTTCTACTCTTCTTCTTCAGCTCTGACAGCATCCTCATATTGAAGTGTAGTTAGTGGAGAACGTACTGTCGTGATTTTGAGTGGAGCTACTCAAGCTCAGGCTTATATCCACATAGGGCAGAGTTTATCTCTTGTAGAAGGTTCCTGTTCGGCACCTTCACACAGCACTTGACTATCCCCAAGTAGTTGTAGAGCCAACGGCAAAACTCAAAATACTCGAGCATATTCTCTTCCTGTCTTCTTGATGTGTAAATCCTGAAACGCATGGAAGACTGCATCGCACTCCTGCTCACAGTTCTGCAGTATTCTGCTTTCATAGCAAAGCTCGCTTTCATCCCTCCTCTAAAGAGTGCGGCATATCCCGCTCACTTGTCTTGAATTTCCTGTTCCCCAGGCCAGTCATGTCAAGCGATGAAAGAGTTCCATCATGGGTTAAGCTGCTTGAGAAGATTGTCGTGGAAGCAGGTGCGCGGAAGAGGAGGCGACTAGGCAAGGCCTAGCTCCTTCAACTTATCGATTAGGAACACCTTGACGTCAGTGTTCTTCAGCAGCGTCTCCGAAATCTCCTCCGCCTTCTCTATTCTCCTATCCGTTTCTAACGCGATTCCAAGGTCAAGCGCCGAACCGCATCTGTTGCAGAAACTGCTTGCTGGCGAGTTCTTGCCCTGACATCTGGGGCATACCTTAATCGTCTGCTCCAGCCCATCGTTCCCCTTCGGCTTTAGACCATGCAGCTCCAGCAGCCTGTTGTCAACATCTCTTCCACTCAGGTGAACATAGATTCTCGGCATGTTGGAGCCTTGCCTCCATCCGAAGTGCTGGCACAGCTGAGACTCTGTCAGGTGATTCGCTAGTTGCGTGGCTCTTCCATGCCGGAATGAGTATGGAGTCACACGCTTCTTTATTCCAGCTCTCTCAGCCAGTCCACGCACCAGCTTCCTGGCTGCATAGTAGTCCCACCGCTCCATGTGGTTCGTGGTTCCAACATTGATCCACAAGGGCGCATCCGCATCGCTTCGCTGAAAGGGTGATTGTTTATCCATGTCGCCAATGATGGGGCGCATTCGATGAGCCTCACCCTTCTGCCGCCTGTCTTGCCGCGTCTGATGATCATCACAGCACCAAACTCGTCGAATTCGATGTCACGGATCTTCAGCGCGAGTATCTCGCCTGTTCGCGCTCCGCTGTCCCAGGACAGCTCCACATAGGCCTTGTCGCGCGGGTGATGCGCAGCCTCAAGCATCCTGTCTTTCTCTTCAGGTTTCAAGATGTCTTCGGGAAGGACGTTCTTCTCGAAGTTGATCCGCTTCATCCAGGCAGTTTCGGGTGGATTCCAGGAGGAGTCAAGCTCCTTGCCTGGCGGTGTTCTCAACCACCTCCAGAATTTCTTGACTGTATTCTGATAGTCTCCAACGCTTCTATCCGATAATTCCTCGCTCGCCCTCCGACTATTCGTCTTGCCTGCTTTTCTGACCTTCAGTCTGCGCATCAGTAGTCGCATGTCCTTCTCGGTGGTTGAATCGAACTCTCCACCAAGCGTCTCCGTGATCCTCGTCAATCTGACGAGTTGGGTGACCCGTCTCGCTAGGCTGATTTCCTCGTCCTCAAGATACTCTAGGTATTCCTGAAGCTTCTGCTTGTTATGTTCGCTTATCTCTTGATGCTTTCCTAGATGTCTTAGGGCACGTTCCATTCTGCGGGGGTAGTTGTGTATGTCAACCTTTTCGCTTCTCAGTACGGACACCATTTTGTCTGGTCCTGAGCCTATTTAGAGCGGAGAGGAGTAGAGATTTGAACCCGAGGTTTGGTGCGGCCGCCGGGATTCGAACCCGGGTTACCGGCTGTCTCCGAAGTCAGTTTCTTGGGAAGCCGAAGTCATAGACCAGGCTGGACCACGGCCGCACAGTCGAAAGATAAGAGGCTGAATAGGGCAATATAGCTAACGGTCGCAGTAGGCTGAGCGCGAATCGGGCGATGCAGAGAATGGTGAGACTGAACGAACTTGCGGCCGTTGAAACGTCAAGAATGATGGCCACTGGCCGAATCACTTCTGAGGCCTTGGTGGAGGCTTGTCTTGAGAGAATACGCGGTAGAGAAAAGATTGTCGGGGCTTGGGAATATCTCGATCCTGACCGAGCGCTTGAGCAAGCCAGAGCCTTGGATGGTCTGCCGCGTCGTGGTTCTCTTCATGGTATTCCTGTTGGTGTGAAGGATATCATGGACACGGCTGACATGCCGACCGCCTATGGATCAAGAATCTATCGCGACAATCATCCATCTTGGGACGCCTCATGCGTTGCACTGATCCGTGCTGCAGGAGGTCTGGTCCTTGGAAAGACTGTTACAACCGAATTCGCAGTCTTCCACCCGGGCAAGACAACGAATCCTCACAACCTGGCCCACACTTCGGGCGGGTCCTCCAGCGGATCAGCGGCGGCGGTGGCAGACCTCATGGTGCCGCTGGCCCTTGGAACCCAAACGGGCGGATCAATCATACGTCCCGCCTCGTTCTGTGGCGTCGTGGGCTACAAACCCACCTTCGGTCTGATCAACCGGGCCGGCGTCAAACCATGTGCCGAATCACTTGACACGGTTGGACTCTTCGCGAGAACTGTTGAAGACGCAGCCTTCTTCGCTTCTGTTCTGACAGGAAGGCCTTCCTTAGTGCCCAAAGAGTCTCCAGAGACTGCTCCTCGCATCGGCCTATGCCGCACTTATGAATGGTCTCATGCTGCGCCGGAAACAGTCTGGGCCTTCGAAGAGGCAGGGAAGCGGCTCGCGCGATCCGGAGCAGAGGTCAGAGAAATGGACCTCCCAGAACCGTTCGCACATCTTGCTGAAGCCCAAACGACAATTATGCTCTATGAAATGGCGCGAGCATTCGCCTACGAATACACCAATCACCGAAACCAGTTGAGCAGCAAGCTCCAGGAACTGATCGAATCAGGCCAAGCCTACTCCCCAGAGGAATATGACAAGGCGCGTGCTCTGGCCGAGAAATGTCGCGGTCTTCTGAACGATGTCTTCTCCAATCTAGATGTCTTGCTTGTGCCGAGTGCGGTAGGAGAGGCGCCTGAAGGACTGTCGTCAACGGGAGACCCGATCTTCAACCGTATCTAGACTCTCCTTCATGTTCCCTGCGTGAACATTCCCGCATTCACCGGCCCCAAAGGCCTGCCAGTTGGGATTCAAATCGTGGGCCGAATAGGTGATGACGCGCATACTCTCGCAGCCTCAGACTGGGCCTTCAAACAACTCAAAGAGCAGCTGAATTGATCCTGATCAGAACCTTTACAGGAAGGTTAGGCTTGACAATTGAACGTCATCGATCACAGCAGTTTCGCATACTTTTTACGCATTGGCAGGCCTAACGTTCCTCCTCATCGTGATGTGGCTTGGAACAACGATACGTGGCTCTAACAGTCTGCTCGGCAATCTGGTTCACACACAACTTCGTCTCAAACTCTCTGTCAGTCCTTCTCCCACTGGTCACAAAGGAGTTCGCCTTATCCTACTCAGAGACTGGCATCTTAGCCACATCAAGCCTTGCCGTCTTCGCCCTCATGCAACTCCCAACCGGGTACCTTGTCAGCCGAACTGGAAGCAAGAAGATCATGGTCTTCGGAATCGCCTTTCTCTCCACATTCAACATCCTAGTTTCAACTGTCGCAAACTACACCCAATTCCTCGCCTTCCACATGCTGCGAGCTATCGGTTCAGGATGCCATCTAACCGTAGGCACGGCTTTCATATCAAACCTCTTCGGCGCCGCGGAAAGAGGAAAAGCCATAGGTACACACGAATCCGCAGTCTCGCTCGCAGGCCTACTCTCCCCCATAGCCACGGTCCCCCTCGCCCTCCAACTCAGCTGGAGGACCGTCTACGTCATCTACGGAACAGCAGGCCTCGCGATCGCGTTAGCTGCATGGATATCTCTGCCAAACATCGAGACCTCCGAAGCGGTAAGAGCCTCGGAATCAGAAAGCAAACAGAAACCCTCGAACGCAAAGATCCTGATGCTACTTCTGATATTGACGATTCACGCCTTCGTCTTCCATGCGATCTCAACCTTTCTCCCCCTGTACCTTTCGACGGAGAAGCAGATCCTGCTAATCTATCTCGGGTACTATGTGGCCGTTCCAAGTCTACTCGGATTGTTCGGCAGGCCGCTCGGAGGCCACCTATCCGACAAGATAGGTCGAAGAAGCATGACTCTGATATCGCTGGCGTCATTGGCCTCAGGAATAACCCTAACGGTCCTGACCAGCGGAGGATACATGCTAATCCTATCCCTAGCACTACTTGGATTCGGCCTGCACACGGTCATTCCCGTGCTGTTCGCCTTCCTGATGGACATG
>Ga0315282_10005117_pt1 | contig 22467 bp, 18 predicted proteins | sample YL17G07_20_MG_FD_203693 | JGI IMG/M metagenome (GOLD analysis project Ga0315282, IMG submission 203693) | Sediment microbial communities from Yellowstone Lake, YNP, Wyoming, USA - YL17G07_20 | ecosystem: Environmental > Aquatic > Freshwater > Lake > Sediment | place: USA: Wyoming | collected... | reverse complement strand
TGGTTTCCAGTCAGCCCCGATCCGTCGGGGCGATCTGGTTTCCAGGTCACATCCTGAGGCCCCCGTCCACCACGAACACCTGTCCGGTGATGTAGTCGGCCAGGGGCGACGAGAGGAAGAGCACGAGACCGGCGACCTCGGCGGGCGTGCCGAAGCGTCTCAGGGGGATCAGGTCGGTCAGACGCTCGCGGGTCGCTATCGGCGTCCCGGCGATGAACTCCGTCTCGATGATCCCGGGGGCGACGGCGTTGACGTTGACGCCGAAGGCGGCGAGGTCGCGGGCGGAGGCGCGGGTCAGTCCGATGAGACCGGCCTTGGCCGCGGCGTAGTTCACGCGCTTGAGGTCCCCGGTGAGTCCCGCGACGCTCGATATATTGACGATCTTCCCGCTCTTCTGGTGGGTCATCAGCCGGGAGACGGCTTTGGTGCAGAGGAACGCGCCCTTGAGGTTCACGTCGAGAACCTCGTCCCAGTCGGTCTCCTTGAGGAAGGGGAGGAAGTTGTCGCGGGCGATGCCGGCGTTGTTGACGAGGATGTCGACGGTGCCGAAGGCGTCGGCGGCGGTCTGGATCATGGTCTGGACGGCGGCCGAGTCGCGGACGTCGCAAAGGTGCGCCAGCGACCGGCATTTCAGGTCCTCGATTTCGCCGACGACGGTCTCGGCGGCTTCGCGGTTCTGGACGTAGTTAACGAGGACGTTCGCGCCGGCACGCGCGAGCACCAGCGCGATCTCGCGGCCGATCCCGCGTGAAGCACCCGTCACGACGGCCGACTTCCCCACCAGCCACCTCGGAATCTCAACGGTCATGGTCGGTTCTCCTCCTTCCGAAAGTCTCCGGCGGACGGGTCCCGGATGAGGGCCTGGACTTCCTTTTCGGTGACGACGTCGACCCCGGTGCGTTCCTGCAGGCGCGCGAGGTCGATGTTGTGCTCGCGGGCGAGTCGTCGAGCGCGCGGGGTCGCCCGGACGCGAACCGGCCCGGAAAAGGGGACAGGGGCCTCTAAAGCAGGGCTCCAGCCCCCTTTGCCTGTCCCCTTTTCCGCTCCCGCCTCGGGCGGGGCCGGGACCGTCTTCCCCGTCACCGAGGCGAGATACTCGTCCATCCGCCGGCGGTTCTCGGCCGACACGTCGGGGAGCTCTTCCTCGGCGTCGCCGAGGAGTGCTACCACGTAGCCGAGCGGGACCTGGCTCTTCTCGGGGGCGACGATCTTTCGTAAGACCCCGTCCGTGTCGGAGGTCAGCTCGAAGTTCGCCTTGTCGGTGATCAGGTCCACCAGCACGTCGCCCTTCCGGACGGGGTCTCCTTCGTTCCTCTGCCACCGGCCGATGGCGGCCTCGGTGATGTTGGCGTCGAACTTGGGAAGCGTGACCTTGTGAATCATGGGTCGTCCTTGGGTTAATTAGGGACAGTCACCTATTATTTGTCGGCGCTGCCCGTAGGTTTGGGGTCACGCTGACGCCACCGCTTGGCCTTGCGCCAGATCCACGACTCATCAAACAAATAATAGGTGACTGTCCCTAATTAACCATTTTACCGCAAAGGGCGCGAAGGGCGCAAAGGATTTCAGAGACTAGAAACTGGAGACTGGATCGTCCCGACTTTCGTCGGGACTGATTGGGAACAGGGCGTCGCCAAGTGAACTCCAGTTTCTGGTGAGGTCCCGATTCCATCGGGACCGGTCTGGTTTCTGGTCTCCGGCTTCCAGCGTCTCAGCGTCTTCTTCCTCAGCGACTCAGCGACTCAGCGACTTCCCTCGCGGCCGCTGAGTTCGACGATGCGCCAGGAGGAGGAGTCGAGGGGGACGGCGCTGATATAGGTGCGGACGCTCGTCATCACCCGCTCGGGGTTGGCGAGGGCGTCGAGAGGCACGCGGATCTTGACCTGGTCTCGGAGCCGCGTCAGCTCGACCGTGGTCAGGGGGAGTTTCTTGTCCTGGTCGTAGACCTCGTGGTTGACGGCGCCGAACCGGACGTGGAGCTTCGGCATGTCGGCGAACGCGCGGTCGCGCCGCCAGCCGAACAGGTAGACCGACACCCCGACCGCCCCGGCCACGGGCCGCGAGAGCGTCACCGTGGCCGTTAGCTTCCCGTCCTCGATGGCGAGCGACCGCTCGGCCACCCCGACGAACGCTAGACGCTCCTCCTCCAGGAGCCCCTCCGGGAGATCGAGCGACTCCGTTCTGCGTTCGAGTGCCCGGTGCCCTGAGGAGCCGTCCTGATACAGCGTGACCACGGGGAGGTCCCCGAAGAGTTCGTTCGCCCGGACGAACGAGAGGAGATAGGCGCCGCTGACGCTGCACTGGGAGCGGTGCTTCATCAGCGCGGCGTGCTTGCGCTCGATGTCCTTCTCCTTCAAGAGGTGGGACTGCCACGAGACGTTTTCCTGGGAGAGTCTCGGGGGCGCGAGCGTCGCGTCCGGGTGGTATCCCTGGGGCACGGGCCAGTGCGAGCGGTGGACCAGGTAGGGGTAAAGGGCGACCTTCGGGACATCCGCGAGCTCCCAGAGTGCGACGCGGGCGAAGAGATAGAGCGCCCGGTGGTCCGGATGGTCGTCGGCCGGGTGCGAGACAAAGAGCTTCGTCGGCCGGAACTCGCGGAGGATGGTCTCGAGGTCCCGGAGAATCTCCTCCCCCTTGTAGGGGGCGCCCGGGCGGAACGCGTTCGCGTAGGGGACGGCTTTCGCCCGCGTGAAGACTCCCTCCTCCGCGCGACGGTCGCCCCAATGACCCTGCCAGATGCTCAAGGTGCCGAGATCGGGATACCCGAGGAAGGTGAGGTTGTCCCCGGGGACGCCGAGGGATTGGGCGGCGGCCAGTGCTTCGTCGCGCCGGAGCAGACCTAAGGACCGCACGGCCTCCGGCATGATCACGGGACGTCGGCGGTGGACCAGAAAGGCGAGTTCGCTCCCGTCGCCGTAGGTGAGGAAGACGACCTTGAGCGGGAGCTTTGCTGCGAGCGTGCTCCGGATGACGCCCGCGCAGCCGATGACTTCGTCGTCGGGGTGCGGGGCCAGGATGAGCACCCGGTCCTCCGGACCAAACGCGATCTCCGGGGGAGCAGGCTTTCCGACGTCGCTCGTGCGGGAACACGCCGCAAGCGAGAGCACGAGACACGAGAGAAGCAGGACCCGCACACAGCTTCCCGCGTGTTGCGACGGTTCACGGGCGAAGTCGACGATCGGGAGCATGGCGGCACCTGAAACCCGAAATCCGAGTCTGAAGCCCGAAATCCGAAATCCGAATGACGAATCAATGACGAATGAAGAAATGACGATTCCGTGTTGGTGCGATTCGGGCATTCGGAATTCGGGTTTGATTCGCCATTCGGATTTCGGTTTTCGTCATTTTTCGAGCAGGTCGTCGTAGAGGTTCTGGACCTGGTTGACGGTGCGGGTGATGTCGAAGCGTTCGGCGTCGTCGGCGGCGCTGCGGCCCATGAAGAGACGGATCTCCGGCGAAGAGAGGAGCTTCACGAGCGCGTCCGCTAGGGCGCGGGTGTCGCCGTAGTCGACGAGGAGTCCGGTCTGACGGTGACGGACGACTTCGGGGAGTCCCCCGGCACGGGTGCCGACGACGGGTTTGCCGAGTGCGAGGGCTTCGAGGGCGGCGCGGCCGAAGGGCTCCGCGCGCGAGGGCATCACCACGAGGTCACTGTCGGCGATGACGCTCGCCACGTCGTCGCGCCAGCCGGTGAACGTCACGACCCCAGCGAGTCCGGCTTCCTTGACGCGGAGACGCAGACGCCGGAGGTACCGCGAGTCCTCCGCCGTCATCGGCTCACCCGTCAGGAGCACGCGGAGTCCGGGGACCTGGGACATCACGCGGGGAAGCGCACCGAGCAGGAACTCGTGCCCCTTCCACGGGGTGATCTGACTGATCTGGGAGACGACGGGGGCGTCGTGCGCGATGCCGAGCTCACGACGCACCGAACCCGGCCGCGCCGCGGAACGGAAACCGGCCAGGTCGATCCCGTTCGTGATCGTCCAGAGCTTGTCGAGGTCGCCGCCGTAGCGGGGCCGCACGGCGGCCTCGACCGCCTCCGAGACGCAGGCGACGGCGTCGGCCAATCGGAAGAGCACCCGGCCGATCCGGCCGAGCTCGACGAGGTCGCGGACGTGCCAGATGACGGGGACGCCCGTGAGCTTGGCGGCAGGTCCCGCGTGCAGGTGCGCGGTCGTCGAATTCGCGTGCACCAGCTTGACCCGGTGCTTCCGGATGATCTGGGCGAGATGAAGTGCGGAGGACCCGACGCGGACGAGCGAGTACAGGGACCTGGCGAGGTCGGCCGTTCGACGGATGGGATGCATGCGGACGGGGACGCACTCGACGTCGAGCTTCCGCAGACGTCGGACGAGCGGCCCGTCGGGCGAGGCGACGAGCGGCAGAAACCGCGTGCGGTCCATCCTCTCCAGGAGTCCCAGGAGACTCAGCTCCGCCCCGGACACCTTGGCCACGTGATTGACGAAGAGCACGCGTCGGGGTGTGCGTCCGGCCTGGTCTTTCATTCCTTGCCCTGCGGCACGAAATCCAGATCGGTGGTGAGAATGAATTTGTCGAGCTTGACCCCGTCCTCGCGGTTGAGGACCTCGAGTCGGTTCTCCCCGGCGTGGAGGTCAAAGAGGACGGTGGGGCGTTCCCAGTCCCAGGAGTCGTAGACCCCGTCGCCGCCGAATTCCACGGGATCGAGGGAGTTGACGCGGAGGGTGAAGGAGTTGCCGCAGCCGCCCTCCCAGAATTTGCGGCCCCAGAAGCGGTACTGTCCGGGCTTCTTGACGTCGAACTTGTAGATAGCGGCGCCCCAGCGGTCCGGGTAGGTGGTGCCCTCGACCGGGTCTTTCTCCCCGGGCTTTCCGCTGCCGCCCGGGATCGCGATGCACTTCGAGCCCGAGGCGTCGAGGTTCTCCTCGACCTTCATCGGGGGCTCGAGTTCCCCGGTGAAGTTCTCCGCCTCGATGACGATGGTGCTCACTTCCGAACTTCCTGCGTGCTCCCGCACCGGGGGAAGACCGGACTGATCCCTGGCGCCGCAGCCGAGCGCGACCGATAGAGCCGCCGCGAGACACAGCTGCCCGCACTGTTCTACGGAGAAGCTCACGTTTTCTCCACGTGTCGGAGGAGTTCCTTGGCCTGGTTGAGAGTCCTGTCGTCCTTGGAGGTTTTGAGGACGTCGTTCAGGACGGAGCGGGCCTTCTGGGTCTGGTTGGCGTCGATGCAGAGCTGGGCCCATTCGAGTCTCCAGCGGCAGGCGAGCTCCGGGTCGTCCTGGAACTCGACGGCCTTTTCCCAGGCGGCGAGGGCTTCGTCGCTCTTTTTGAGGCGGGCGAGCACGCGGACGAGGTTATACTGGATGGGGGCCTTGTCCTTTTTTCCGGGCTCCGCATCCACCGCCTTCTTATACGTCTCGGCGGCCTTCTCGAAGTTGCTCTTCCGCTCGTACATCCCGCCCAGGTCGGCCAGGAGCCGGCTCGCGACCGCCGGCGACCGCGCCAGCGGGACGAGCTGCTCGTACTCCGCAATCACCTCGTCGGTCTGTCCCCGCTGCCGGAGAAGCACCATGCGCTGGTAGTGAGCGACGAAGTCCTTGGGGTTCGCCTTGACGAGGGCGTCGAGCCGGGCGAGGAAGCGTTCGGGGTTCCCTTCCCCCTGGAAGCGTCGGTGGATGGCCTGGACGGCCCAGTCCTGGTTGTAGGGGAAGGTGAGGATTCCGGTTTCGACGACGTCGCGGGCCTTGTCGGTCATCCCGAGCTCGGCGGCGTAATGGAGGGCGTAGGCGTAGTAGCTGCCGTACTTGGGACAGGCCTTGACCGCGCGGAAGATGGCGTTGAGGACCGCTTCCTGTCCGCGTCGGACGTTGTCGAACTTGAACTGGACCATGAACACCTTGTCCATCTCGGCGAACACCCGACCCATGTACTGGGCGCTCTCGCCTTCCGAGGCGACGAGGATGAGGGCGTTGGCGAAGGCGTCCTCGGCCTTCTGCCATTCCCCGCGGAGGACGTAGTAGTGAGCCAGCTCGACGTGGTACCCGGCGTCCTTCGGGTTGGCCTTGATGGCCTCGAGGAAGTGGGACTCGGTGCGACTCTGGAGGGTGACGTTGAGTTCGGCGGTCTTGTCCTCCTCGATCTCGGCGATCCCGATCCAGTCGAGGTAGTTGACGAGGGTGAGCCGGACGGGATGACCGCCGGCGCCGAGGTCCTTGAGGGTGAGCGGGGTCTCGCCGCGCGGCTCCCCGTCCACCGCCACCCCCGCCCCCGGGGGCGTGCTCCTGATCGTGAGCGTTCCGCCCGGAAGCTCGACCAGATTGAACTGGAACGAATTCTCGCCCTGCCGGACGTCCAGCTCACGCACCAGACTCGCGTAGCCGAACCTCGTGACTCGGAGCACGTGCGTCCCGCGCGGACAGCTCGATATGGTGGCCGGGGTGGTTCCGACGAAATGTCCGTCGATGTAGGCGGAGGCACGCGGGGGCGTGGTCTCGATGGAGACGACCTCGCCCCGTCCGAGCGGGACGGCGAGCGCCGCCCAGACGATGACGCCGAGGATGCCGATCCCCACGAGCACGGCGAGGACGTAGAGGACGTGTCGGAAACTCATCGATCAACGACTCCAGACTTCTCGGCGACGGCCTGGCGCAAGTCCGGCGTCCCGGCGACGGTCTGCTCGTCGTAGATGCACCGACAGTGCGCCGGGCGGTAGAGGTCGGGCGACTCGTACGCACCTGTCTTTTCCGCACTGACGACCACCCGGGCCATCATGATGCCGTTGTTCCACGTCCAGAGGGCGACGTGGTCGCCCGTCAGGGGCTTGTCGTCGGTGTAGTCGATGACGAGCTGGTCATCGATCCAGAGACGGAGACGCCCGCCCTTCTTCTGGGCCTTGACGTGGAACCACATGCGGTGGATGCTCATCCCGCGGCTGCTCGGGATGATGGCCGGCTGTCCCTCCTGCATGTACCCTTGCGAGTTCTTCCACTTCCCCTCGACGACGACCTTGTTCTCGCGGAGGAGCACGGTCTTGGTGTTCCCGAACCCCCCGAAGAGGAAGGAGTATCCGCTCGAGAGGTCGGACCCGTCCGCGGCGAGCGTGCAGTTCATGTCGGAGACATACTCGTAGTTCTGTCCGCGTTCACGGTCCATCTTCGGACCGACGTAGAAGTCGAGGGTGACGTTGCCCGAGAGTTTGCGCTTGTTCCAGATGGCGGCGAGCTTCCAGCTCGATCGGCCGCTGAAGAAGGTCCACCGCGGGTCGCACTGCCAGCGGTTGGTCACCTCCCAGATGCCCGCCACCACCCGCCAGTCCGTGTGCGCCCGGCGGAACAGATACTCGTGCACGTTCGGGGAGCTCACGGCGACCGATTTCGTGTCCACCCGGATGTCGCGCGAGTACCACCCGAGGATGTCGCCCTTGAGGGGCGCGGCGTCGCGACGGGCGAGCACGCACTTGCGGTTGACGAAGCCGAGGAGGTAGCTCCCGGTGCGTCTCAGCGACACGCGCGACACCGCGAGCTCGGCGTCGAGCACGACCGAGCCGAGCGATTTCCCCTTGCGGAAGAGCTCGAGCGTCCTCTGGGCGAGGTCGGAGTCCAGCTTGGTACTGGCGGTCTTTGCGGCGACATCGGTGGTCTTCGTTCCGGAGGCGAGCTTCAGGAGGTAGCCGCTGTAGGTGGTGTCTCCGTCGGCGGAGAGCACCAGTCCCAGCTCGCCGCCGCCCGGCTCGATTCCCCTCACGTCGGTCTCGATCGATGCGTCGCCCGGGAAGTTCCCCTTGTGGAGCCAGAGACCGCTTTCGGTCCGCCGCCAGTCGCTCTCGATGTTGGACCAGTCTAACATCGACTGCTCGTGCTCGAAGATCTCATTGAGGGTGAGGAGCGGGGTGGGCTCGAGGGGCCAGTCCACTTTGACGGGCCCGAAGGAGGCGCAGGCGACATCCGAGGCGAAGAGTCCCGGCCGGCCGCTCGCCAGCGACGTGTCGAACCCCTCCAGAACCTTCCGGCCGTTCACCGTGACCCAGATGTAGCCGTCGCGGATTCCCGCGCACAGGAGCTTCCTCCCCGAGGACGCCTCCGTCGAGACGTTGTCGAGCACGGTGCGCCGGTCGTCCAGCACGCGTTCGAGCGTCCACGTTTCCCCCGGTCCCCGCTCGGCACGTCTCGAGCTCACCTGGTAATAGCGGGTCTCGTCCTGGTAATAGAGGATGACGCCGGTGCGTCCCGCCTTCGCCGAGGCTGCGGCGGACAAGCCGGAGGACTCGGGATAGATTTCGGTTTCGAGGACGTAGTTTTTCCAGGAGCCGTCACCGACGGCGGCGCGGGCTTCGCCCTTGGGTGAGCGGACGGTGAGGACGCCGGCCGGTCGCGCTCCGGGGGGCCCGGTGTCGTTATCCGCCGGAACTCCCGCACCCACGGACAGGCGCGACCACTCCCCGCCCATGAACGACCACGCCGTCCGTGAGCCGTTCGTGAACGGGTCCTCAAAATACTTGTACGACCGGACGAACACGTCGTCGAAGTAGGTCCGGCTGTTCGCTCCCGCGTAGAGTCCCACCATCCCCGAGACCAGGCGCGCGTCGTGCCGGTCGAAGACGAGGTTCTCGTCGATGTAGGTGCGTGCACGATCCCCGCTCACCTCGCACTTCATCGTGTACCACTGGTTCAGCCGGAACCCCCCGCCCTGGCGCGCGAGAACCGTCTTCTCCCCGTGCCACATCCTCACCAGCTCCTTCTTCCCGGAGCCGGTGACGTTCTCGTCCTGGGGATACCAGTCGAAGCGGAAGTAGTTGTTCTCGTCGCGGTAGTAGAAGTAGAGACCGACCGGGGCGCGCTTCTGCGGCTTCACCGCCGCCTCGAACGAGTAGTCGTCCCAGAAGGGATACCCGGTGACCGCGGTGCCCTCCTTTTTCTCGGCCGGGGTCTTCTCGCCGGACTCCTCCTTGTCGACGCTGACGTAGTACTGGAAGGCGTTGGCGCTCATGGAGGCGTACTCGAGGGCATTGATGTGCCAGTTGCCGCGGAGTTCCGTCCACGGCCCCTTCTCCTTCTCGCTGCGCATGAAATCGTCGGCGAAGTAGATGTCCCCGACCGCCTGCACCCGCGGCTTCGTCACCTCCGCCGAGCCTTCCACCGAGGCATACCCCACCTTCCCGCCGTGGAACGTCTCGTCGGACGCCTCGGCCGCCAGCACGTCGTCCACGAGGACGCGGATGGCCAGCTCCCGGCGCTTCACCGTCACGTGCATCGGCTTGGCGACGGGAAGCGAGAGCTTCTCCGCCGTCTCCAGCACCCGTCCGATCCCGTCCTGCATGACCACGATCTGAATCGCCTGCGGGGTGAACTCGACGTAGTGGTGGTTGCTGACGTCGGTGAAGTCAAAGACGATCCGCGCGGCGCCGTCGGGCCGCTTGAGCGTGATCTCGGAGGCGAGGTCGAACGTCCGCATCTTCGGACCCGGCATGACGTCGTAGACGAACCGCGGGTCGATCCGTGTGACCTTCTCGGCGTCCGGGAAACTCTCCGGGACGGCACGGTAGCGACGGATCTGGATCGCCGCCGTCACCACGGTCGCCGCGAACACGCACAATGCGAAAAAGACGATGGCTTTCTTCAACGTTTTCTCCCGTCAGGGCGGCGAGGCGCCGCGGCGCTCCAGCTGCGACTGGAGCTTCTGAAGTTCGAGACTGAGCTGCTTCACGTCCCGGCCTAACTCGCGCGAGCTGGCGTCGATGGACTTGCGGGTCGCGTCCAGCAGACCCTTCACCTCTTCGAGGTCCCGGGCGATCTTCCGGATGTCCGGGTTGGTCTCGGGGGCGGCCCCCAGCTTCTGGTTCATCTGGTTGAGGAGCGTCGCCAGACGCTCGATGTCCGCCCGGGCGGTCATCCGTCCTTTCACGTCGTTGAGAGACGGGACCACCGACTGGTTGAGAATTTTCGAGATCTCGTCGACCGACCCGTCGATCCGCGCAAGCGGCGTCGCATCCGGCGTCGTCTCGCTCAGCTTCTTTTCCAGCTTGTCCAGGTTGCCCAGGAGTCCCTGCATGACGGAAAGCTTGGTGCTGAGCTCCTCGATGCGGTCGAGTCGCTTCTCCAGACGGTCGATCCGCGCGGGCGCCCACATCAGCGCCGCGACCAGCAGGCCGCACATAGCGATTAGTGTCAAAAGACTTACGACTATTACGACGAAACGGTCGCTCATCGAAAAAACCCCTTGTTAATTAGGGACAGTCACCTATTTATTTGTCGGCGCTACCTCCAGGTTTGGGGTCACGCTGACGCCATCGCTTGGCCTTGCGCCGAATCCACCACTCATCAGACAAATAATAGGTGACTGTCCCTAATTAACCTTTGAACACCGAATTCGCCCGGACGTCTCGCCCGAATCGCTTGCCTTCACCCTATTATACGTTCGAACCGGAGTTCCTTCAAGCTATTGGACGATTCCACGAGGGCAATAGTCGCGTAAAAAGCGTGGAAATTGCGCCCTTTCGGCGTAGAATGGGTTATCGGGTGAACTCTCGCGGCCGAGGGGCGGCGCCGAACCCGTTGAGGAGGGTCGTCTTGGACCGGCGTGAATTCCTGAAGAGGGTGGGCCGGGCGGGGCTTACGCTTTCGGCCGGCGCTCTCCTGTCCGGGCGGCTCCTGCGGAAAGCAGGCGCCGCCGACGGCGCGCAGCCCATGCTCATCAAGCTCCATGGCTCCCCGAAAGAGATCGGCCGACAGTATGCCGACCAGGCGGGCGACCTCATCCGCGAGCGGCTCAAGCTCATGAGGGAGCGGACGAGCCGGATCTCCCGCGAGACCATCCAGCAGTCCCGCATCTTCCTGGTCGTCAAGGCGAACTCGGTCATGGGAGAGATCGAGCACCTGGCCGCGGCCTTGAACGAGCCGGAGGACGAACTCCTGATCCTTTCGGCCGAGATGCCCGGCGCCGGTCTGCGACAGGGGGGATGCTCCTCCTTCGTCATCGATCCGAAGGTCTCGAAGGACAAGCACGTCTGGGCCGGGCAGAACGTCGACGACGCCTCCGAGCTCGAACGCTTCGGCGTCATCCTGCTCCGGCACCCGCAGGATTCCTCCCCGATGATCACCTGGGCCCTGGCGGGCGGCGTGGGCGCGATCGGCATGAACATGGAAGGACTCACGCTCACGATGGACTACATGCAGGCCGAGGCGGACCGTCTGCCGGAAGCCATCTTCCCCGAGTTCCTCGCCAACAGCGCCCTCCGTCAGAAGAACTTCAAGGACGCGAGTGCCGTCCTCACCCAGGAGCCGCTGATGAACGCCTGTGCCTTCCTCCTCTCGGACGCCGAGGGCGCCCGGCTCATCATCGAGCGCACGACCCACATCTTCCGTGCGTTCATGCCCGGCACAAGGTTCGCCGCCCACACCAACCACTTCACCCAAGCGGAGTTCAAGACCCAGGACGCCGGGGACAAGGTCTTCCCGGACTCGAAGAGTCGTCTCAGGAGGCTGAACGCGCTCCTCGACCGCATGGATCTCTCGGCCGACGACCTCAAGAAAATCCTCGCGGACACCGAGGGGAAGCCGCACGGGATCTGCCGCTTCGCGGAACCGGCGACCATTGCGAGCATCCTCATGTGTCCGAAAGAGAAGCGGATGCTGGCGACCCGCGGCCGGCCCGACAAGTCCGCATACCACGAGTTCACCCTCACCGCCAGACCCGAGCGGGAGTGAAAGGCAGACGTGGGGGGGCGAGCGAGGAAGTCCCAAGTCAATCCAGAACGACATATGGACTTATCGACTTGCGACTTGCTGGCCATGTCTCAAGCCTCGGACCTCGTTCCGCACGGCTCTTGACTTATTCAGCGGCATCAGGAACAATAGCCGGGCAGAAGGCTAACCTCCAGCGTAGGAGAAGCGGCGTGAGCGAGAAGCGACCGGAGGATGAGAAGCCCCTCGACGTTGCTCGGGGCCTTGACCCTGTCGAAAGGCCGATCGACGCGAAGCTGGTCGAGGAGGAGATCGCCCGGGCGTCCGGCGCGGGTCCAGCACCCGTTCACGCGGAACTCCGGCCGCCCGAGACGGTGCCCTCGTATGCGGCGCGCAGGGGCCGGAAGAAGCGTTCCGCCGCCGGTAAGGCGGTCTTCTTCCTCGGGCTTCTTCTCGTGGCGGGACTTTCGATCGCCTTTCGCAAGGAGTTGGCCGAGGGGTACGACCGTCTGGTCCTGGCTCTTTTCGGCCCCGGGCCGAAGGAAGGCGTGATCGAGGCGGTGCGTGAGGAGCCCGAGCACGAGGTCACTCCCAAGCCTCGGCCGAGACCGAAGGTCCAGCCGCTGAGTGCGGACAACGTCGAGGAACAGCCCCTCCCTCACTTCGAGCCGGTGACGAGACCTCCGCTTCCCGCCGAGGAGCCGCTCCCGCCGCCCAAGCCCAGGGAGCACTATCCCGGACTCGCCTACAGCGTCATCGAGCGCACCGACCTGAGCATGAAGGGGGTGTTCGAGTACGAGATGAAGGTGGTCGTCCCGGCGAGCTACCAGAAGGACGACCTCGTGCGGATGGCTTCCGACGTGGTCGCGGGCGAGCTCAAGAGGGGTCTCTGTCACGCACTTCGTCTGCTCTGCTACAGGGACAAGCTGAAGACGAGTCCCGAGGACGCGTTCGCCGAGGTCATCTGGGCCCCCGAGGGGAATTTCGCCCGGGCCTCCGAGGCCGTCCGGGCCGGCTCCGACAACAACGAATACCGGGTCATCATGAGGAACCGGTGAGCCAAACTCGAAATCCGAAACCGGAAATCCGATTCAAAGTGCGAAATCCGAAATCCGAAGAAGCTCATCGCATGCTGAGCATTTGGCCCTGTTGTTTCGGGTTTCACTCGGGTTTCTGGTTTCGGACTTCGGGTTTAGAGAGCATCTCGTCCATGCTCTGAGCAGCACGGGAGCAGGATAGACGCCGCAACATAGGTAGCGGATTTGTCCATGGACCTCCTCACCGTCATCGGCATCGCCGTCGGGCTCTCGATGGACTGCTTCGCGATCTCCGTCGCCAGCGGCATCGCCATGCGGAAGCTCGACGTCCGCTACGCGCTGAGACTCGCCCTCTTCTTCGGCGTCTTCCAGGCGATCATGCCGGTGATCGGGTGGCTGGCGGGGAAGGGCGTCGAGGAATGGGTCGCCCCCTGGGACCACTGGGCGGCGTTCGGCGTCCTGAGCTTCATCGGCGCGAAGATGATCTGGGAATCGTTCCGCATCGAATCCGCCGGGGAATCCGCCGGCCCCATGAGCCTCCACGTCCTCCTTCTCCTTTCGGTTGCGACGAGCATCGACGCCCTGGCGGTCGGGTTCAGCTTCGCCTTCCTCAGGATGTCCATCGTGATGCCGGTGATCGTCATCGGGTCCGTGACGTTCGTGCTGACGCTCGTGGGGACCGAGGTGGGCGAGCGGCTGGGACACTTCTTCGAGAAGAAGTTCGAGATCGTCGGGGGAGTCGTCCTCATCGCCATCGGCCTGAGGATCCTCCTCGAGCACGTCCTGTAGGGCGAGGAGCCGCACCGGCGGAACAACCGGAAAGTCCCGAATCCGAAGGAGCGAACGTCGAATCAAACCCGAACCCCGAAACCGGAAACCCGACTGAAACCCGAAACAACAAGCCCGAATGTGCGATCCTGCCAGTTTTTTGGGTTTCGGATTTCCTGTCCGTTTCGGGCTTGACTCGTCATCCGGATTTCGGGCTTCGCATTTTGGAAGGAGGGTATGGCCATGACCCGACGTGACGTGCTGGAGATCGGGATTAAGATCACCGCCTTGATTTTCGCTGCGGCATGGGTGTTCGCGTTGCTTGGGACTATCATTCCGATTACCGAAATGCTGGAGCACTCCGGCGGATACTGGAAGGCGTTGGTCATCTTACCGCTATATCTTCTGGTTGGATTCACTCTCTTGATATTTCTGAAATGCGGCGGGTGGATCGCAAAAAAGCTTCTATCCGGCGAAGATCCTATGTTCTTGGCGGATCTCGCGGGTTCCGAACCCTCGATCCTACTCCTCGCGATCAAGTGCGCCGGGGCACCCTTGCTCTTCCTTGCTGTCATATCGCTCTTCTACAGGGTCATCCGCGACCTCCTTGTATGGGAAGAATGGCACCGAAGCTTCCTTGGTGGGTATGGAACAGGTGTCTTTGTTGTTTCCTACGTGGGACTCCTGTTACGCCTAGCGTTGGCGGCGTACCTGCTGCTCGGCGGGGCGTACCTGGTCCGACTCGCGCACGGTCGCAAGAAAGTATCACAGGGAGAGGCAGAATCCGGGGAGACGCCGCGAGGTGCGGGTTCCGTCCCGCAGATGGGCACGCATGCCTGGGAAGAACCGGTTTTCGTGCTCGCCGTGAGAATCGTCGCGGTCGTCTTTCTCGTCACGTACTGTTCGTGGCTGGTGAATGTGCTTGTGTTCCAGTGGGTACCGGCCTTGCGTCCACGCGGCCAGGAGGAGGCGGATTGGACCTCCCTCTTTAAAGGTCTTGTGACATTGGGGTTCTGCGTCTACCTGATCTCGGGCGGGAAGCACCTAGTCGACATCGTCTTTCGCAAGAGGCCTTCTGCGGCGGATGCTGAAGGGACCTGACAACGACGCATAGTTTTCTGCTTTGTGAACTTGGCGGACGCGGTTCTGTTCCCTCTCCCTCCGCCGGCCTGTCCCGAATTCGTCGTCGGGAGGGGAGAGGGTCAGGGTGAGGGGTAAGTTCTCCCTCTCCCCTTGAGGGAGAGGGCTGGGTGAGGGGTGCGATTCGCACATGAACGACAAGAAACAGCGCGGGTTCGACCGGGAGGCACTGGCTCGCGCGCGGACTCCGAAGGGAAGCCACCGCAGCCGAAAAGAAACTCTGGCGGCGACTGCGGAACGAGCAGATCCCGGGCTTCAAATTCCGGCGTCAGCAACCCATCGGCCGTTTCATCGTGGATTTCTTCTGCCCGGACGCAAAGATGATCATCGAGATCGACGGTGACACCCACGCCGAGCAGGAGGCTTACGACGCGTCGCGCACTGGCTGGCTGACGAAGCAGGGCTACCAAGTCCTCCGCTTTGTCAATGCCGATGTGCTGCATCACCTGGATACGGTCTTGGAGGCAATCCTGGAGGAATGCCGGAAGAAGAAGCAATACCCCTCACCTTAATCCTCTCCCTCAAGGGGAGAGGAGGTAATTTGAAACCTTGTGATCATGAGTAGCGAATAGGATTTAACGGAGTTGACATCGCATGAGCCGCTTTCGGGAAGCCGTGGAGTTCTTCGGGCTGAAGAGGAGCATCGTCGGACTCCTCGGCATGGTCATCCTCGTCGGGATGGGGGAGAAGCTCGCCGAGCGGTTCCTCCCCGTCTATGTCGTGGCACTCGTGACGAGCGACTGGCTGGCGAAACACCTCCCCGGGTTCCTGAACGGTCTCGATAACCTGCTTTCGGCGCTCTATTCCTTCCCGGGGGGGTATCTTTCCGACCGGCTGGGGATCAAACGCGCACTCCTCGTCTTCAACCTGCTGGCGATGGCGGGGTTCCTCGTGGTGATCCTCATCCCGGCGTGGCCGGCGGTCTTCGTCGGGTCGGTCTTCTTCCTGTCGTGGACCGCGATATCGCTTCCCGCGACCATGGACCTCGTCGCCAAGGTCCTTCCCAAAGACAAGCGGACGATGGGCGTGACGATGCATTCCCTCTTCCGGCGCATCCCCATGGCGCTGGGTCCGGTGGTCGGCGGGGCGTTCATCGACCGGTGGGGTGACGTGAAGGGTGTGAGACTAGCGTTCGTGGTGGCACTCGGGATGGCGGTCGTCGCGGCGGTGCTCCAACAGGTGCTCATCGAGGACGACCGCACGCGGAAGAACGCGGAGGGGTCGGGTCCCGCGCCCGAGAAGAACCCGCTCCGGCTCCTCCGTGAGATGTCCCCGGCGCTCAAGAACCTACTCGTCTCCGACATCCTCATCCGCTACTGCGAACAGATCCCGTACGCCTACGTCGTGCTCTGGTGCATCCGCCGGCCGGACTGGCCCGGCGCCGCGGGACCCGTGAGCGCCCTCGACTTCGGCATCCTCACCTCCGTCGAGATGGCGACGGCGATCCTCATCTATGTCCCCATTGCGTATCTCGCCGACCGGACGATGAAGAAGCCGTTCGTCACGATGACGTTCGTGAACTTCACGCTCTTTCCGCTGGCGCTGCTTTTCTGCAATTCCTTCTGGACGCTTGCGGCGGCGTTCGTGCTGCGGGGTCTCAAGGAGTTCGGGGAGCCGACGCGGAAGGCGCTCATCATGGACCTGGCGCCCGAGGGCCGGAAGGCCGCCATGTTCGGACTCTACTATCTCCTGCGCGACGTGGTGGTCTCGGTCTCCGCGTTCGGCGGGGCCTACCTCTGGGCGGTGAGCGCGAAGACGAACTTCCTCGTGGCGTTCTTCTTCGGCCTGGCGGGCACGCTCTGGTTCGCCTGGCGCGGAAAAGACCTCTCGTCCATGCCACCCGTGGTTCCGCCTCCCTCGGAGAGGGGGAAATTGCCACAGTAACGGGCGGCATTTTCCAAGAAGGTCGAAGGTCTAAGGCCGAAGGTGGAGGGAAATCCGAAACCCGAAGTCCGATTCAAGGTCGAAACGGAAAGGAGGGCGGAAACCCGAAGAACCTCATCAAGTCGTGAGCTTTCGGCCTTGCCGTTTCGGGTTTCAATCGGGTTTCTGGTTTCGGATTTCGGGTTTGATTCCTCAGTCTGGTTTCGTCATTTACCTCTCGTACTTCCTCACCTCCTCGATGAACTTTTCGAGGTTCGCGTAGTCGCTGCGCCAGGTGGTGTAGATGATCCCCGTGACGCGCGCCGGCGACGCCTTCGCCGAGTCCATCCATGTCTTCACGTTCGCTTCCACGTTCCCGTCGTAGTACCCGGCCAGGATCTGCTCGTGTCCCCGGGAGTGGAAGAAGGCCAGGGTCTTGGGCGCGACGCCGGCGTACCAGTCCACCAGAACTGTGTCTTTCGGCAGTCCCTCCCACGATCCCGCCCAGGTGGTCTTGACGAGGTAGTAGTCGGCGCGGGCGTTGTGGTTCGGGTCGAACATGTCGCTCCAGACGCAGATGCGCGCCTGCGGGGCGTGTTTCCGGATGATCTCGCAGCATTTGCGGACGTTCATCGCGAGGACCTCCCCCATGGTCTTCCCGGCGTAGTCGGGGGTCCAGCCGCCCACGCGGATCTCGTCGTGACTCATCATGTAGCGCTTCGCCTGGAAGAGCCGGTGCACCCGCGTGAACTCGTCCTCGAGGAGGGTGTAGACCTTCGGATCGAGCAGGCTCGAGGTGACCTGGGAATCACCGACGATCATCGGGTGGAAATAGGAAGCGAGGACGCGCTGGCCCTCGCGGATGCGCGAGTCGGCGGGGACCGTCACCTCGGGCGGGGTGTGCCAGGCGGCGAAGGTTCCCGGGTATCTTTCGTTGCCGAGCTTGGGGTCGACGATGCGGGAGAAGTCGCGGCCCTCGAGGTACGTCGTCTTCCCGCCTACGCGGGCCGAAGCCCCTGCTTCGGCGGGCGAAGGCCCGTCGGCGGAGGTCAGTTTCACCGGGCAGGCGTCGCGCCGGATGACGTTTACGAAGCCGCCCGGCTCCATCACGAGGTCGTCCCACCAGAGCTTCCCCGATTTTCCGCCCCACACCCCGCAGTAGATGCGCGCCTCCGCGTTCTCGAGCGAATTGAACACCACGTCGTAGTGTGTCCAGTCCTGCGTCCGCTTGATGTCGAGGTCCTGGTAGGTGAGCGTCTCGGGTTTTTTGGCGAGGACCTGGAGGCGGACCGCGCCGGGGGCGTCGAAATCCTCCGTCTTGATCCACACGCCCAGGTGGTAGACCTTGAACGGCTCCGTCTTGACGAGCTGGTGCAGTCGGCAGTGGCCGTACCGCGGGTCCTGCCGCGCGATGTCCTGCATCCGCACGCTCACCTGACCGTGTCTTACGACGTCCCGGTCGGCGAAGACGGACCGACCGATGTTCTCCTGCCACCACCCGGCGAAGCCGCCCCTGGAGTCGAGCTCCTCGAAGTCGCCGCTAGCGAGTTTCGTCCCTTCCGGCATCAGGGGGACGAGTTTTCCGCCCCGCGCCTCTAGCGGGGCGTCGACCACGGGCAGTCCCTCGATGAGGTTCGGGTCGTGTGCGAGGATGGCACTGGCGTATCCGATGGGGAAGACGGCGGGGATGAGTTCGATGTCGAGTTCCCTAGCGCTCGCGATCGCCCGTCTAGCGTTCGTGAAGTACCGCTCGTCCTGCCGGTCGAGCACGCCGAACTTGTAGTCGGCGAGCAGTATGCCCGTGTACCCCGCCTTCTTCGAGTGCTCCATCAGTGCGATGAACTGGTCGACGTTCTTCTGGACGAGGAGGTTCGTCGAGACGTAGACCCACTTGTCCTTGAGCCGGACTTCGGCCGAGGCGGCGGCGGAGAGAATCATCGCCAGGACGCACGCGCAGAGGATCGGGGAGAACTGCTTCACGGGGTGTTCCTTTTTTCAACCACGGTGCAAAGGGAACCCAAAGGCCGAAGGCCCAAGGTCGAAGGCCGAAGGGCCGACAGCAAGGTCCAAGGTCTAAGGCCGAAGGCCGAGGGAAACTGGAAACCAGAAACTAGATCGTCCCGACTGCGTCGGGACTCACTGGAAACCGGAGATAAGGCATCGTCCCGAGAGTTCTGGTTTCTGGTCAGGTCCCGATTCCATCGGGACCGGTCTAGTTTCCAGTCTCTGGTCTCCAGCGTCTCAGCGTCTTCTTCCTCAGCGACTCCTTCTCCTGTGGGAGCTCTGCGGTCAAGATAGCCGAAGCCTTCCCGCGGCGTTGAGCACGAAGAGCGCGTCGGCGGTGACGAACTCGTTCATGCGCGTCTTGCCGATGGGACCCCAATCGACCAGGGAGCTCTGGCCGGCCTTTCCCGTCCGGCCGAACTCGCGGGGGCTGGTGCGGCCCGACTCCCGCTTCACGACACGATACCACTTCGCGTCGGCGGACCAGCCGCCGCCCGGGAACTGTTTCGATTCCACGAGGTCGAGCGCCTCGGCGCAGCGCTTGTCGGCAATGAATCCGCCTTCGGCCAGTGCCACCAGGCCCGCTAGGACGTCGTAGTGCCAGTAGCGCGGGTAGTGGAAATCGAGGAACCGCGGGCACATGACCTCATTGTCGCGGAGCCTCCGGAAAAGCCGACGTTTGAGGAAGACCTCGGCCGCCCGCTCGGCGGCGACTTTGGCCTCGCGGCTCTTCTTGAGTTTCGCGTAGAGCGCGAGCGCCCGGAGCGGAAGCAGGGTCTCATGGAAGCTCGACACGTGCGCTGCGGGGTTCTTGTCGCAGTTCCACCCGCCGTCGGGCCACTCCAGGTCGAGGATGCGCTCGACGATTCCGCCCGCGCGTTCGTCCGCAAGACCGAGCGTGAGCATCGCAAGGACGGCGTTCATCTCGATGGAGGCGCACCAGCGCGCGCGGCCGTCGAGGACGAGGACCTTCTTCCGACCGGCAAGCCATTGGAGCGTCTGCTCGCGGAGTGGAACGAGCGACTCGTCGCCCGGCGGATAGCCGATCTCGGCGAGGGTTGCGAGGACCCAGTGCGCCCCGCGCCACTTCGAGTACGGCGGAAGCGGAATCCGGCCGTCCGCGCCGCGCTCGGAGAGAAGCGTCTTCACGCGCTCGGAGTTCCTGATCTCGTCCTGGAGCTTCACAACCTCGGGCGAATGGAGCTTCCTCCCGAGCACGTTCACGAGGACTTTGAAACGGACGCTCGGCTCCTCCGAGCCGAGCAGCTTCTCAACGACTGCGTGCACGGTCTACCTTTCCGTCAGAAGAAATAATGTTCCCTGCGGATGCGCTCGATCGTCTCTCGGTCCGCCTGGAACGGCACATCGGGCCGGGCCGGGATCGCCAGAGCGTGCGTCCCGGCGAACGGCGTCTCCTTGAGCTTCATGTTATACGCTAGGACCATCAGGGTTTCGAGGTTGACGACGTCCTCGACGTTATAGGCGAGCAGCGTCTCAAGGGCGGCGGCGTTCCTGTGCTCCTGGTAGTCCTGCCAGAGGAGCACGGCGAAGAACCCGTCGACGCCCTCGAGGTCCCCGCGGCTGAGTCCGAGCTTCTTCTCGCACCCCTTGAGTCCGCCTTTGTATCCGAGGGCCGCCAGGACGAACCGCAGGTCGATGTGGGCCTGGCCGAGCCTGAGACCCATGAAGTTCCGGATGAACGGGAGGTCGAACTGCTTCCCGTTATAGGTGACGAGGAGCCGGCAGTCGCGGACGTCGTCGGCGAAGTCGTCCAGGTTCCTCCCGTGGACGTAGGTGTGGACCGAGCGTCCGTCGTAAAGGGCGATGGTGGTGACGTGGTCCCCGGGCGAGCCGAGGCCCGTCGTCTCGATGTCGAGGTAAGCGATCGAGCGGCGGAACTCCCGGAAGAGCCTCCAGTGCTGGTTCGCGGCCAGGCGTTCGTAGAAGTAACCGGGGTTTTCGTTTTCGAGGTGCGAAGCGGATTCGTCGAGGTGCTGAGCGACGAGTTGCGTCCTCGCGGGCGAGAGGGGCGGGTCGGCCGAGGCGCGGAACGCGTCCCAGTCGCGGATGCCCGCCGACCAGAGCCTCCTCTCCGTGAACGTCCCCACGTGCGGGATGTGACAGAAGGTGTTTCTAACCATGAATTGTCCGAGTGCAGTTCGTGTGGAGTCTAGGTCTCGCGGTCTTCGACTTGACCGAGAAATGAAGAATGACGAAACCCAGATGACGATTCAAACCCGAAGCCCGAAACCCGATTGAAACCCGAAACAGCAAGGGGTTCCCAAACGCGATTCAACGCGTTTGGGGTCCCCCGAATGCTCGGCGAGCAGAGAACCTTTTCGGGTTTGCGATTTCCTGTCCGTTTCGGGTTTGAATCGGATTTCGGGCTTCCGCCCTCACCCCGCACCCAAGTCTCTCGTCGAAAGGGAGATGGACGCAGCTCACGGGAATTGTCCCGGCAGGTTCAAGCCGGCCGTCTCCTTGAGTCCGAACAGGATGTTCATGTTCTGGACCGCGCTCGAGGCCTGGCCCTTCATCAGGTTGTCGATGTGACTGACGACGATCATCTGACCGGTGGCCGGGTCGCAGTTCACCCAGAGCTTGGCGAGGTTGGTTCCGCGGACGTCGGAGCTGGAGGCGGTGCCCTCGGGTCCGACGACGCGGACGAAGGGTTCCCCGGCATACGTGTCGCGGTAGAGCTGGGTGAGTTTCTTCGCGTCGACCCAGCCCTTATCGAGCCGCCCGTAGCAGCAGGCCATGATTCCCCGGCAGACCGGGACGACCTGCGTGGTGAGCGTCAGGCGGACCGGGGAGCGCGCGGCCTCGGACAGCTCGTGCTCGATCTCGTAGCAGTGCTGGTGCTTGGCCACCTTGTAGGCGTTCATGTTGTCGTAGCGGAGGGGATAGTGGAAGCCCGGGGCGGGCTTCTTCCCGGCGCCCGATATCCCGGTCTTCGCGTCCGAGATGAGCGAGGCGATGTCGACGATTTTCTCCTTCGCCGCCGGGTAGAACCCGAGCGTGGTGGCGACGGCAAAGCATCCGGGGTTCCCGACGACGGACGCCTTGGCGATCTGGGCGCGGTGGAGCTCCGCTAGGCCGTAGACGCTCTTCGGGAGGAGTTCCGGGGCGAGGTGGGTTGTTTCCTTCCCGATCCGAGTCGCGTAGCCGGCGTAGACCTTCGCGTCGCGGAACCGGAAGTCGCCCGAATAGTCGACCACCTTGACCCCCGCCTTGACGTAGGCCGGGGCCAACTTCATCCCCACCCGGTCGGGCGTCGCTAGAAAAACGATGTCCTCCCCGTCACCCGGGGTGTCGGCTTCCGGGGAGACGATCACGAGATCGCAGTACCCCTCGAAATGCGGCCAGACCGTGCTGATGGGCGAGCCGACGTTCTCGATGTCGACGAGCTTGTGCAGCCTGGCGTCGGGATGCCCCAGCACGAGCTCGATCACACCAGCGCCGCCGAAGCCCCCCGCACCGATCACCTTTACCTTGACCATGGTCGTCTCCCGTGGAGAAATGCGCCGATGGGCGTTTTCCACCGGCATCATGGGACGAAGATAGCACCCAGAGCGGATTTCTTCAAGCGAGAAACGGTCAAGCGGCACACGGCCAGGATTTCACCGCAAAGGACGCAAAGGAATTCACGGGTGAACAACAGATAGGAAAAGCCGCCTCCTGTCCTTGCTGTTAGACCCGAATTTTCCTTTGCGCTCTCTGCTCGACTGTTGCCAATTTTCCGGGTCAGCCGGATGATGCAGCAGCATTTTCCGCAGGGCGGGAGTTTTTTCACGACATTGTTCGCGGGCGACCGTTCAAAAAACGTTTCCGTCCTGCCCCGGTTAATGTGAGCTCGACCGCGCTTTTTCATCCCCTCTCCCCCCGCCGGGGGGAGAGGGTACGGGTGAGGGGCGGATTCTTTCGCCCGGCAAAGCGGCCCCTCACCCTGGCCCTCTCCCCCGGAAGACGGGGGGCGAGGGGATTTCAACAGAG
>Ga0315282_10005116_pt1 | contig 22472 bp, 18 predicted proteins | sample YL17G07_20_MG_FD_203693 | JGI IMG/M metagenome (GOLD analysis project Ga0315282, IMG submission 203693) | Sediment microbial communities from Yellowstone Lake, YNP, Wyoming, USA - YL17G07_20 | ecosystem: Environmental > Aquatic > Freshwater > Lake > Sediment | place: USA: Wyoming | collected... | reverse complement strand
GATGATGGCCCAGGAGATCACGGAAAAGGCCAGCAAAATCGTCATGACCCCTTTGACCAGGGGGCTGGCGTGGACGATCATGGCGTACACGTCCGCGCCCGAGGGGGTGGGGGGAGCGCCGGCGCCGACCAGGGCTGTCACCAGGAGATCAGGGGTCATAAATGGGGGGTTCCGCCTCCCGCACCCGAGGGCCGAGGACCCAAGGCCCGGCCTGGCCTCGGAACTTGGGGGATGGGTCTTCATCGTTCGTCGCCCGGTCAATCGTTCACGTTAGGTATAATGAGCCCGGCCGTTCAAGTCAAGGCCCAAATGGAGCCCCCGGCCGACCAACCGGCCTCCAGGACCTTGTTTTTACTTTTTATTTTGGCTTGAGGGAACAAGCAGGGTGCCCCCGTGTCCCGGCTTCGGGTCCTAGGTCTGGAAGCTGGGTTCGCGGCCGGAATGGTCAAGCCTTTTCCTTCTTCCGGGTTCCAGGTATAGTATCTACGTATCCTGGGATTGGCAGGCCGGCGGCTCTGGAAGCGAAAACGAGGTTGTGGTCGTCATGGTCGAAGTGATTCTGCTCGAACCGGAGATACCGCCCAACACCGGAAACGTGGCCCGGCTGTGCGCCGCGACCAAGACCCCGCTGCACCTCATCGAGCCCTTGGGCTTTTCCCTCGATGATCGCCATCTGAAACGGGCCGGCCTGGATTACTGGCCGGCCGTGCCTTTGACCGTTTGGCCGGACTGGGCAAGTTTTCTTTCGGGCTGGACCGGCCCACGGCTTGTCCTGACCTCGGCCCGGCAGGGCCGCCCTTGCCATCGGTTCGTGTTTCGGCCCGGTGACGGCTTGGTTTCCGGCCCGGAGACGCGGGGTTGCCCGCCGGAGCTCCTGGAAGCCCATGCCGACCGGACCGTGACCATTCCTATTTGCGGGGCGGTGCGCAGCCTCAACCTGTCTACGGCCGTGGGCATCGTTTTATACGAGGCGTTGCGTCAGACCGGCGGCTTTGACCTCTAGCGCCCAGGACCGAAAATCCATTGCTGAGGCGGGCGGACGGACCAGACCCGCACCCGCTGGCCAAAAGAAAAACTTGTGTTGACTCGGTAATTGTATTATGGTTCAAAGATTATAAAGGTACGTTCTTTTGGACGGGTTGTAACCTGGCCGGCGGCCGATTCGAAATAAAGACACGAGAGGACCGGTCAGCCGGAGATTAAATAGGTTCGGCTGGCTTCATGACAGGATTGGACCCGCGCGTCCGCCTCGTGGAAGGCGGGAAAGCTCATAGCGGATGGTGGCTACTCTGGATCGAAAGGCGGAGGAATTCCTCTCATGATACTCGTCACCGGTGGCGCTGGCTTCATCGGCAGTCACCTTTGCGATAGATTGTATGAAGATGGGCATCAGGTCATCTGCCTGGACAATTTCTTCACCGGGCGGCTGGAAAATATACATCAGCTCATGGGCAACCACCGCTTCGAGCTCGTCCGCCACGACGTGACCAAGCCCATTCGAATCGGCGCGAAGCAGATTTTCAACCTCGCCTGTCCAGCCTCGCCGGTGCATTATCAAGTCAACCCCATCCAGACCATCAAGACCTCGATTATGGGCACGCTTCACATGCTCGAGCTGGCCCAGGAGACCGGGGCACGGGTCATGCAAGCCTCGACCTCGGAAGTCTACGGCGATCCGAGCGTGCACCCGCAGGGCGAGGATTATTGGGGTTACGTGAACCCCATCGGCCCGAGGTCCTGCTACAACGAAGGCAAGCGGGCCGCCGAGACCCTGATGATGGATTTCCATAGACAGAAGGGCGTGGACATCCGCATCGCCCGCATCTTCAACACTTTCGGACCACGGATGGCCGTGGATGACGGCCGCGTTATCTCCAATTTCATCGTCCAGGCCTTGCGCGGCGAGGATTTGACCATCTATGGCGAAGGCGACCAGACGCGATCGTTCTGCTATATCTCGGACATGATCGACGGCCTCGTGCGGATGATGGCCGCGGAGAACGTCACCGGTCCGGTCAATCTGGGCAACACCGAGGAAATTGCCATCCTGGACCTGGCTCGACTGATCCTCAAGCTGACCCGGTCCAAGTCGGACATCGTTCACCAGCCTCTTCCCGTGGACGACCCGGTGCATCGCCGGCCAGACGTCCAACGGGCCTGCGCGGAGTTGGGTTGGAACCCCAAGGTCTCCTTGGAAGAGGGTCTGCTGGACACCATCGCCTATTTTCGATCCATCCTCGCTTAAGCGTATGTGAGACCGTTGCAAAACACAGGATTCCGAGCCGAAATCGAGGAGGGCGAGGGTCGAAGCCACAGGAATATGAATCATATTTCGAGGACTTCGATCCGAAGACCGACAAAGAGTTCGGCCGGCAGCCGAAGTTTTGCAAGAGTCTCCAAGGGGGTCTGATGAGCCGTGTCTATCCGGCCCGGCCGATTTTAGCAGCGGCCGGGCTTATTTTTCGCGGCGAGGAGGCGCTGCTGGCGCGGCGGGCCAAGGATCCCGGACGCGGGGCCTGGTCCATTCCGGGCGGCGCCATCCGTGTCGGGGAGACGCTTAGCGCAGGCCTGATGCGGGAGATGTCCGAGGAAGTCGGCCTCGAGGTGCGCGTCGGGCCGCTGGTCGAAGTCGCGGAGCGCGTGTTCCGGGACGAGGATGGCCGGGTGAAATACCACTATGTGGTCCTGGACTACCTCTGTTTTGCGCCTCCTTTGGAACCGAACCCCGGCTCGGACGTGAGCGAGGCCAGGTTTGTCCCGTCCTCCGAATGGCCCGCCTACGGGCTGGAACCCTATACCATCGCCGTGCTTGAAAAAGGGCAAAGTCTGGCCCGCAACCTGAAAGGGTCGTCTTTCCATGCCTGAGCCGGAGCTGGCGTCCAAAGCGTCCGATAGCCGTCGTCAGCAGGACATCGTCATCCGGGCCAGCCTGGCCCGCATCAAGAAGCAGTATCTCGTCATGAGCGGCAAGGGAGGGGTCGGGAAATCCAGCCTGGCCGCCAACCTGGCGGTGAGTCTGTCCGAGTCCGGCCGTCGCATCGGGCTTCTCGACGTAGATCTCCACGGCCCCAGCATCCCCCGTCTGCTGGGACTTGGCGGCCGGGCCCAGGCCGCCGAGGACGGACGAATCGCCCCCCTCCAATTCCGGCCCAACCTGTTCGTCCTGTCCATCGACTCCATGCTTTCGGACCGGGACGACGCCGTCATCTGGCGGGGCCCCCGAAAACTGAACGCCATCCGGCAATTCATCTCCGACGTGGCCTGGGGGCCGCTGGACATCCTCCTTATCGACAGCCCGCCCGGCACCGGCGACGAACCCCTGGCCGTGGCCCAGACCATGCCCCAGGCCCAAGCCGTGGTTGTCACCACCCCGCAGGAACTGTCCCTGGCCGACGTGCGCAAGTCCATCCGGTTCTTGAGAAGGCTGGGCCAGCCCATCGCCGGCCTCGTGGAGAACATGAGCGGCTTCGTCTGCCCGCACTGCGGCCGCGTCACCGACCTGTTCGGCCGTGGCGGTGGCCGGCTGCTGGCTGAGTCCCTGGGCCTGCCTTTTCTGGGGGCCGTGCCCCTGGAACCGGGCGTCGTGACCGCCTCGGACCAGGGAAAACCCTACGTGCTCGAACACCCCGAATCCGAATTCTCCCGGGCCGTAACCCTCATCGCCGCCGCACTTTAGCCTAGGCGCCCTCAACAGGCGCAGCCAAGGCCCAGGCCGGACTCCTCGCTATAACAAACACGGTTCCGGGTAGGGGCGACCGGCCGGTCGCCTCGGCTTTGCTTCAGGAGGTATCCGCCCGGGGCCGGCGGCCGTTCTCATTCCATTTTTAAATCAAGATGGGAGCGCGAAGGCAAGCGAGCAGCGACGAGACAGTGCATCATGTACGGCGAGGAGCCGCGCAGCGCAGCCGACAAAGTTAACGCTTGATTTAGAAATGGAATCAGCCGGCCGTTTTTTTCCTGGGAAATTCGACGGTGAAGACCGCCCCGTGGCCTTCCCGGTTGGCCACCCGAATGGTCCCGCCATGGTCCTCCACCACCTTGCGGGCGTTGGCCATGCCCAGGCCCTGGCCGCGCTTTTTCCCCGTGACGAAGGGGGTGAAGATGTGAGGGATCATCTCGGGGGGGATGCCCCCGCAATTGTCCTCGAAAACGAGCGTCACCAACTCCGCGGACATCTCGATGCTCACCTTGATGTGGCTCTTGCGGCGGCAGGCCTCGAGGCTGTTGCGCACCAGGTTTTCGATGACGGTGCCGAACCAGTCCGAGTCCACGAGAATGCCGGTCTCCTGTTCGGGCAGATTTATGTCGATCGTCATCCGACGCTGGTAATCGGTCCTGCTGGAAAGGGATTCCAGCTTACGGCCCACGGCCTTGGCGAGGTCGGTGTCAAGGTTCAGCACGAGTTCGGAGCGGTTGAACAGGGAAAAGTCTCTTAAAAGGGCCTCGATCTGCCGTGAGTTGTCCCGGGCCAGAACCAGGTTTCGGCGCTCGATCCCGGGGTTCATTCCGGGCGGGTCCTTTTCCAGCCGGCGCAGGATGAGGCTCAGAAATCCGGCCACGCCGACGTTCAGGGAGCGGATGTCGTGGGCGATGGCGGCGGCGTGGCGCCCGCTGAGCACGAGGTTGCGGTTTTCTTCGTAGAATTGGCTTAGCCTATCGCGAAGTGCCTTGATGGAGATGATCAGGCCGGCCATCTGCGAGTAATCGAGCAGGGCGGCGATGATATCGGGGTGCAGGGGTCCGGAGCCGCCTTTCTTGCCCACGACCAACACATACTTGGTGCGCGCCTCCGGCACGTCCTCTTCCACGAATTCGATGGGAAAGGCGGCCCGGATGTCTTCGCCCAGCCTGAACCGGCTCTTGTAGTAGCCTTCGTCTTTGGAGGCGATGATGACCCGGTTTTCGATGACGGCGTCGCCGGTGATGGTGCGGGGACTGAGGGTCAGGACCTTTTCGTCCTCGCTCAAGAGGTTGAAGTCTTTGTTGGTGCCGGCCTTGAGGTAAAGTTGGTTCTCGACGAAATCCACCTCGTACACCCGGGCCTCGAGGTTCTCGGGGTCGAGGTCCTTGGCGGCTTGGACGACGTGGCGGAGGAATTCGCCCAGGTCGAGTTTCGGCTCGAGGATGCGGGCGACCAGGCCTCGCAAACTGGTTACGATTTGATGGTAGAGGTCCTGCATCTGACCCGCACCGGATTCCGCCCTGGGCGCATCGGGTGGCATTGATCAGCTGTCTTTCACCAGAGCTTCACTATCTTGAACTCGCAAGGCGATGTCAAATGAGCTTTTGGTTAGGTCCCGGCCGGCCATTCAGCCCGGATACGGGTTCCCCGGCCCGGGGCGGAGGAGAGCGAAAAACCGCCCCCGGACAGTTCGGTCCGCTCCCGCATGGCGGCCAAACCCATGCCCCGGACCGCGGTCCGGCCAGACGGGGGTTCCTCGGGATCGAAACCGCGGCCGTTGTCGGCGATGGTCAGCACCAGGCGCTTTTGCGTCCTTTTCAGACCGATCGCCACCCGGTCTGCGGCGGCATGCCGCGCCACGTTGTTGAGGGCTTCCTGGAGGATGCGGAAGAGGACGATCTTGAGGGCCTCTGGAATCTGGTCTTCTCTCAGCGTGATCCGGCGGTCGATCCTGAGGTGCGTGTAGATGGACTGGAATTTTCTTAAGAACCAGGAAATGCTGGCCAGAAGTCCCAAATCGTCCAAGACCGGCGGCCGCAGGTTCTCGTACAGGGTCCGCACCTCGTCGGTGACGGATTGGATCATGGGCGGCAGGGCCGCGAGCAGGGCGTGGGTTTCCTCGGCCAGGCCGCTGGGCATCCGGCTGTCAACGGCTTCCACCCCGTAGCGGATGGCGGCCAGGGACTGGCCGATACCGTCATGAAGCTCCCGGGCGATTTGTTTGCGTTCACTCTCCTGCGCGGAAAGGAGCTCGGCCGAGAGCAGCCGGAGCCGGCCCTCGGAGCGCTTCAGCGCCTCCTGGGCCTGCTTCTGCTCCGTGACGTCGATGGCCACGGTCTCAAAGTAGCCTTCCTGGGGAAAGAAGGTGACGCTCAGGTTGAGGACCAGGCGCTCGCCGTCCTTCCGGGCGGTTTCGATTTCGAGATTATTAAGCCGCCGCTTCGGGGTGCGCCGGCGGGACAGGTCCTTGAGCCGGGTCTCGCCAAGATATGCGCCGCCGGACAAGGGGTCGGCCATGAGCTGCTTGGCCGAGTCGTATCCGAGCATCTCGGCCAGGGCCTGGTTGGCCAGCAGGAACCCTCCATCTCGAATCCGGTTTCGACTCAGCCCGACGCGAAGGTTTTCGTAGACGTTCCGGTACATCTGCTCGCTCTCCCGCAGGGCGCGGCGGATGGATTCGGCTTCGGTCACGTCGTGCGGGACGATCTGGACGAGGTCCGGCGGGATGAAGATGGAAATCAGCAGGAATTCTTGTTCCAGGCCGATGGCGGCCACGCGGCAGCGCACCCGGCTGAGCCGGTTTTTCTTCTCCCGCGCGCAGCGTTTCAGCTCTTCGAAAAGACCCGGCTCATGCTTTAGCAGCGTGGAGGCCTTCTGGCCGGGCTTGGCCTTTTCCAGCCCTCTGAAAGGCAGCCCGTCCGCGTCTTGCTTGAGGACCAGGATGAAGTCGTCTTCCTGGCAGCGCCAGAGAAGATTCGGGATCGAGCGTCCTTCTCCGGCGTCGGGCCCTTCCCGGCGAACCTCCGGCAACGGTTCTTGGCCGGCCTCGAGGGGCACGAACTGGCTGCGGCCTTCGTCCCGGGCCGAGGCGTCCCGGCCGGTTCCAGGCCCGCGACTTTTGCCGGGCCTTAGCGGGCAGTCGAGGTCATTTCCCAAGGGGCACTGAAATACGTTCATGGCCTCCTCGCCTGACTTCCTGCGCTTCATCGGTGGAAAAATAAAGGTAGCACAGAAGACGGGCCGCGGCAAGGCGGCTTGCGCCGGCTCCTCCGCTTGCCGGTAGACAGAGATCGTAAGGCTGTGATACTGTATATTATCTATTCGATTTTCATGTTGTCGGCCCTAGGCGGCCAAGGGCCGCGTGCGGGGACAGGGGAGGAGCCATGAAGACCGACGAGTTCGCTTACATGGATGCGACCGCCCAGGCCGAGTTGGTCCGGCGGGGGGAGGTGGAGCCGCTCGAACTGGTGGACACGGCCATCGAACGTATCGAGCGTCTGAATCCCCGGCTCAATGCAGTGGTGACGCCCATGTACGAAGCGGCACGCGTGGCCGCGGTCGGCGAACTCCCCGAAGGCCCTTTCACCGGCGTCCCCTTCCTCCTCCAGGACCTCATGGCCGAATGCGCCGGCATCCGCCTCACCGAAGGCTCGGCCTTTCTCATGGACTTCGTTTCGGGCCACGACAGCGAGCTCGTGGCCCGGCTCAAGCGGGCGGGCCTGGTCATCGTCGGCAAGACGAACACGCCGGAATTCGGCCTGCTGCCCACGACCGAACCCCGGCTCCTCGGCGCCTGTCACAACCCCTGGGACCAGAACCGCACGCCCGGCGGGGCCTCCGGCGGATCGGCCGCGGCCGTGGCCTCGGGCATGGTGCCCATGGCCCATGGCAACGACGGCGGCGGTTCGCTTCGTATCTCCAGCTCCTGTTGCGGACTGTTCGGTCTGAAGCCGACGCGGGCCCGCAACCCGCTCGGCCCCGAGTACGGGGATATCCTCGCCGGCCTGTTCGTGGAGCACGCGCTGACTCGCTCGGTGCGCGACAGCGCGGCCCTGCTGGACGCCACGGCCGGCCCGGACCTGGGCGACCCTTACGTGGCGCCGCAGCGCGAGCGTCCGTATCGTGAGGAAGTCGGGGCCGCCGCGGGCTGTCTCAGGATCGCCTTCTCGACTCGGCTGTCGACAAACCTCACCATCGCCTCGGATTGCGTCCAGGCGGTCGAGGACGTGGCCCGCCTGTGCGAGGCCCTCGGCCACGAGGTTGTCGAGGCCGGGCCGACCTTCGATGGCGAGGTGGTGGCCAGGCATTTCGGCTTTCTCTGGTCGATGCTGCCGGTCTGGACCATCGGGTATTGGTCCCGCCGCATTGACCGGCCGATCACCTCGGACCAGTTCGAACCCATGACTTGGTCCCTGTACGAATGGGGACGCACCCAACCGGCCTCCCGCTATTTATACGCCGTGCAAACCCTGCAGAAGGCCGCCCGCAGCATGGCCCGGTTCCTGGTCAACTACGACCTCTGGCTCACCCCGACCCTGGCTGAACCACCCGTGGCGCTGGGTTCTTTCGACTCCACCTCGGATCAACCCATGCAGGGCCTCACCCGCGCCGCTTTGTACTCGCCCTTCACCTCCATCTGCAACATCACCGGCCAGCCGGCCATGACCGTCCCCCTGTGCTGGGACGACCGCGGTCTGCCCATAGGCGTTCATTTCATGGGCCGCTTCGGCGACGAAGCGACCCTCTTTCGCCTGGCGGCGCAGCTCGAGGAGGCGCGGCCCTGGGCTCGGCAAAGACCCCTGGTTTCAGCCTGATTCCATTTCTATACAGAGCGCCATAACTTCGCATACCTGTGTTGCTCCTCGGCTCGTCATTGCGGCGTACCGACAAAGTACGCCTCATTCCTTGCCTTCGTCGCGCCTTGGTCTGCTTTGTTCTGACGCTCTGGATGCGCGTCAATTTATGACGCTGTGAATAGCAATGGAAACACCCGATACCCATTCCGCCTCGGGGCCGGCCGCCGGCGCGGCGGCCCCGCCCCTCATTTCCGTTGAAGTCGGAAAAATCTTGAGATACACTTGCCGCTCCGGCGGGGGAAGCCGCGGGCGTTGAAACCGCGGCGCGGGTCGATCCCGATCCTGCCCGAGCCCAAGCTTTATCGGCGGGCCTTTCCAAGCGGGCCTGGAAATAGAGGCGGAGGTCGCGTTCGGTGTCAGGGAGCATCGCAGAGCAACTCGATCCCATTTTCAAACCCACGTCCGTGGCCGTGATCGGCGCGAGCAACAACCCGGCCAAGTGGGGCGGCCGGATCATCGCCAGCGCGCTTTCTTCCGCTTTTCGGGGCAGAATTTATCCAATCAATCCGCGGGAGCGGGAGATCCAGGGGATCAAAGCCTACCCGGACGTGGTGGCGGTGCCCGGGGACGTGGACCTGGCCGTGTTTACCGTGCCGGCCGGCCAGATGCCCGGGGTCATGGAGGCCTGCGTGCGGAAAGGGGTGCGGGGTGGGGTGATCGTTTCCGCGGACTTTGCCGAAACCGGAGAAAAAGGCCGGGCCCTGGAGGAGGAGACGGTCCGCCTCGCCCGGGCCGGCGGTCTCCGGTTCGTCGGCCCCAACGGCAATGGCATCTGGACGTCGGCCGTGGGGCTGAACATTTCGCCCTTCCCGCTGCCCGCGCCGGGGCCGGTGGCCTTTATCAGCCAGAGCGGGTCTTTCAACGGCATCGCCGTCCGAGCCGCTGCGGCCAAGGGGTTCGGGTTGAGCAAGTTCATCAGCATCGGCAACCAGGCCGATCTGACCGCGGCCGATTACCTGGAGTATCTCGGCCAGGACGAGGATACGAAGGTCATGGCCCTTTATATGGAGGGGTTCAAGGACGGGCGGCGTTTCTGCGAGGTGGCCCGGGAGGTCTCGAGGAAAAAGCCGATCCTGGTTTACAAAGGCGGCCGCTCCGGTCCGGGGTCCAGGGCTGCGGTCTCCCACACCGCCTCGATCGCCGGTTCGGACCGTATTTTCGATGCCATGTGCCGCCAGGCCGGCCTGATCCGGGTTTACGAGGTTGGCCATCTGTTCGTCATGGCCGAGGCCTTGTTCAGCCAGCCCATCCCGCCGGGCGGCCGGGTGGCGGTCGTGGCCAACGGCGGCCAGGGCGTGGCCATCCTGGACTACCTGGATTCCCTAGGCGTTTGCGTGCCCGAGTTTCGCCAGGGAGACAAACTGCGGCTCAAGGAAATCCTGCCGCCGCATGCTCCGATGCCCACCAACCCGGTGGACTTTGCCGGCTCGTCTCCGGAAGCGGCCGAAGAGGTGCGCGTCGTCGAGGCCCTGGCCCGCCTCGATTACATCGACGGAATCGTGACGAACGTGCCCCCGGAACGCGCCTTCGGCCAGCCTTCCCTGGCGGCCGAAAAACAGGCCGTGCTCGCCTGCCTCGACACCTTCTGCCGCCTTCCCGAGACCTATGGCAAGCCCATCGTCACGCAGCAGTGGCAGGCCTCCGCGATGACGGACGAGATGCTGAAAAACGCGCGCATCCCGATCTTCGACACGCCCGAAGATTGCGCCCGGGCCATGTACGCCCTGGTCAAGTACGCCGAGATCCGGAGGCAGGGTTTGCAAGACCCGGACCATGGAACGGCCCAGGTCCAAGGCTGAGCGGCCGGAAGCGGCCCGTGGCCCGCGGCCTGAAAGGGTGGACGGGCGAACGATTTTCTGATATGGGCAATTCGTTTCAGGTTTGACCAGAGACCTCGCCTGGGGAGGCCGAGCATGGGGTTCGATCTGCATTTCAGCGATGAGGATTGGGCCAGGATCGAGCGGGACTGGACGGCGTGGTGGGCCGGGGAGTTGGACCGCCCCATGGTTTTGCTGGAGACGTTCAACCCGCTCTATTTCGGGGACCTCAGAATCTTCAGCCGGGAGTGGATGCTGGAAATGCCCGTGGACCAGGTGCTGGACCTTTTCGAGGAACGGCTGGAAAAGGCGCGCTTTTATGGCGACGCCTGGCCCAAGTTTTTTTACAACCATGGACCGGGCATGGGCGCCGGCTTCCTGGGCGCCACGGTGCACAGCATGCCCGAGCAGCGCACCATCTGGTTCGAGGCGCCCCGCAAGGTTCCCATCCAGGAACTCAGCCTGACCTTCGACCCGGACAACGTCTGGTGGCGCCGGATACGGGACCTGACGCGCGGGGCGGTCGAGCGGTGGGGAAACCGCGTAGCCGTGGCCCACACCGACATCGGCGGCAACCTGGACATCCTGGCCTCCTTCCGCACGACCCAGCAGCTCCTGTACGACCTCTACGACACCCCGGAGGAAGTCCTGCGGCTCTCCCGCGAGATCACCACGGCCTGGCTCAGGTACTACAACGAACTCCACGAGATCATCGCGCCGGCCGGCCGCGGCACCTGCAACTGGGCCGCCGTTTGGTCGCCCCGGCGAACCTACATGACCCAGTCCGATTTCTGCTACATGATCTCGCCCAAGATGTTCGAGCGGTTCGTCGCGCCGGACCTCGAGACCTGCTACGCGGCCATGGAACACGGGTTCTATCACCTGGACGGCAAGGGCCAGATTCCGCACCTCACCCGGTTTCTGGCCATGGAAAACCTGGCCGGTATCCAGTGGATCCCGGGCGCGGGCCAGCCCATGCCCGAGGAGTGGCCGGACGTGCTCCGGCGGATCGTGGGCGCGGGCAAACGTTGCCAGGTGTATGTCACGGCCGAGGGGGCCCGCAAGATCGTGCGGGAGCTGGGCGGCAAGGGTTTTGCCCTGTACGTGGTCAACCGCATGACGCCGGAAGAGGCCGAGGATTTCCTGAAGGTTCTGGCCGCCGAGGACATCGGCCGGCGGTCTTCATAGCTATTTTCCCAGGTGGGCACTCAAAAGAGGAGATGACAAGGTGGGCATGGAGCAGATTTACGGGGCGGTGATCGAGGGGGACATGGCCGGGGTGGAAGCCGCGGTGAAGCGGGCCCTGGAAGACAAGACGCCGGTCGAGACCATTCTGAAGGACGGGCTGATTTCCCCCATGGACGAGGTCGGCCGCCGGTTCGAGGCCGGGGATTTTTATGTGCCGGAAATGCTGATCGCGGCCAGGGCCATGAAGGCCGGCGTGGCCCTGCTCAGGCCGCTTTTCGCCGAGACGGGCGTCAAGCCCTTGGGCAAAGTCATCATGGGCACGGTCAGCGGAGACCTGCACGATATCGGGAAAAACCTGGTGGGGCTCATGCTCGAGGGGGCCGGGTTCCAGGTGATCGACGTGGGCACCGACGTGTCCCCGCAGGCCTTTGTCGAGGCCGTCAGGAAAGAGCAGCCCCAGCTTTTGGGCCTGTCCGCCTTGCTGACCACGACCATGCCCAACGCCGGAGAGACGGTCAAGGCCCTGAAAGAAGCCGGCCTCAAGGAAAAGGTCAAGGTCATGGTCGGTGGCGCGCCGGTGACCCAGGGTTTCGCCGACCAGATCGGCGCGGACGGCTTTGCCGAGGATGCGGCCCGGGCCGTGAGAAAGGCCAAGGTCCTGCTCGGCCTGTCGTGAGGTCATTGCCGGGGGGCGGCGGGATTCCGCTTTATCCCTTCGGCACGAAGACAAGGAGCGGGTCATGTCACAGCCGGCCTACCGGGACAGCCGCCGCGGCGTCGAGGAGCGGGTCCAGGACCTGGTCGGCCGCATGACCGCCCTGGAGAAGATCGCGCAGCTCACCTCGGTCTGGCTGCACATCGATCCGGAGAGCGGCGCGGTGGCTCCGAATCAGAATCTGCTTCAGGCCAGGTTCGACCCGGCCGAGGCGATGCGGCACGGCATCGGGCAGATCACGCGGCCGTTCGGCAGCCGGCCCGTGGACCCCGCGGCCGGGGCCAAGGCGGTCAACGCTCTCCAGCGCCGGCTCATCGAAGAGACCCGGCTGGGCATTCCGGCCATCTGCCACGAGGAGTGCCTAAGCGGCTTCATGGCTCAGGGCGCCACCTCCTTCCCCTCGCCGCTCAATTACGCGGCCACGTGGGACCCGGTCCTGATCGAGCGGGTCGGGACCGCGATCAGCCGCCAGATGCGGGCCGTGGGCGCGCACCAAGGCTTGGCGCCGGTGGCGGACGTGGCCCGGGACGCGCGTTGGGGCCGGATCGAGGAGACCCTGGGCGAGGACCCTTACCTGGTCGGCCGCATGGTCACCCATTACGTGCGCGGCCTCCAGGGTCCGGATATCCGGCACGGGGTCGTGGCCACGCTCAAGCACTTCGCCGGATACTCCTTCAGCGAAGGCGGCCGGAACTTCGCCCCGGCCCACGTCGGCCGGCGGGAGTTCACGGACGTGTTCCTGCTCCCGTTCGAAATGGCGGTTCGGGAGGGCGGCGCCCTCTCGGTCATGAACGCTTACCAGGACTTCGACGGCGAACCGCCGGCCGCCTCCCATTGGCTGCTGACCGAGGTTCTGCGACAGGAGTGGGGATTCGACGGCCTCGTCGTGGCCGACTACGGCTCGGTGACGTTTCTGTACCAACTCCACCGGGTCGCCGCCGGCCGGACCGAGGCCGCGGCTTTGGCGCTCAAGGCCGGGCTGGACGTGGAGCTGCCCAACCCGATCGATTTTCCCGAGGGCCTGAAAGACGCCCTGGCCCAAGGGCTCATCGACATGGCCGATCTGGACCGGGCCGTGAGCCGGGTGCTCAGGATAAAATTCCGGCTGGGCTTGTTCGAATCACCGTATGTCGATCCGTCGGCCGTCGAACTGAATCGCCCGGAGGACCAGGCTTTGGCCGCGGAGGTGGCCCGGAAATCCATGACCCTTCTTTCCAACAACGGCCTGCTGCCTTTGTCGGCCTCCATTACGCGGCTGGCCGTGCTCGGGCCCAACGCCCACGACCGGTTGGCCCTGTTCGGAAACTACAGCTTTGAAAACCACGTGGTCTCGACCCATTATCCGGACGCGGCCGATCGGGTGGTGACCGCGCCCACCGTCCTCGAGGTCCTGCGCCGCCGCTTGCCCGGTGCCGACATCCGCTACGCGGCCGGCTGCCGGATCATGGACCCCGGCACGGACGACGTGGCGGCCGCCGCGGCGCTGGCCAGGGAGGCGGACGCCGCCCTGGTCGTGGTCGGCGATCGGGCCGGGCATTTTCGGCAGGGCACGGTCGGCGAGGGAACGGATGCGACCGACCTGTCTCTACCCGGCGGCCAGGCTGCCCTTTTGGAGGCGGTCTTGGACACCGGGACGCCCACCGTGGTGGTGCTGCTGAACGGCCGGCCCTTTGCCTTGACCGAAGCGGCCGAGCGCGCCGCCGCCGTCCTCGAGGCCTGGTTCCCGGGCCAGGCCGGGGCCGAGGCCATCGCGGACGTGCTCTTCGGCGACCTGAACCCCGGCGGTAAAACCACGCTCTCCTTCAGCCGCGGCGTCGGCCTTCAGCCCGCTTTTTATAACCACAAGTTTCTCTCCGGCGGCATCCCGCGCCTGCCCGAGTTCAAACCGGTCTTCCCCTTTGGCCACGGCCTGAGCTACACCCGCTTCGCCTACACGGACCTGGCCCTTTCAGCGGCCCAGGTGCCGGTGGAGGGCGAAATCACGGCGACCTGCGTGGTGAAAAACATTGGCGAGCGTGCCGGCGACGAGGTCGTGCAACTGTATGTCCAGGACCTTTGCGCCTCGGTGACCCGGCCGGTCAAGGAGCTCAAGGGCTTTGTCCGCCTCAGGCTTGAGCCCGGCCAAGACGCGCGGGTCCGGTTTACGCTGCCCGCCGACCTGTTCGCCTTTACCGGCCCGTCGTTTGAAAAAATCGTGGAGCCGGGCGACATGCGGATCATGATCGGGGCCTCGAGCGAGGACATCCGGCTGCAAGGCGAATTCGCCCTGGTCGGGTCCGTGCGCCTGGTCGGCCCAAACCGCACCCTCAGCAGCCGGGTCGCAGTCGAGCCTTTGACCAAGGAACAAGCTACGAAGGGTTGAAGTATTTTATTTTGGTCCTTCCTCATTTTCTTCCCGCCCGCGTTTTGACATCCGGTTGCTTAGTGCTTACCCTTGTTGTAAGGGGTTTTTAAGCACACACAGGAACCGTCTTCGAGGCACACGACCTCGCTCGGTCCTCGGCCGTACCCGGGGACAGCGGTTTTTCCCAGGGAACGCGCCTTGACATTGAAGCGAGGGAGGATACGCTTAGTCTAGGGAGGCGAGGATCCGGGAGAAGGACCTGCCCTCGGTTTCCGGGAATGATGGATGGTGGAAGCGGGAGCGAATCATGACGCACGAACTGAAGCGATATATGGTGGCCTATGAGGCCGGGCTGGTGACCTTGGACTGGGACAGTTTGCATGAATTTATTATCGAGACCTTTGTCACCGGTCCTTCGGACCAAGGTCTCGAGCCGGTGGGGTATTTCCGGGGATTGATTCTGGCCTCGGCGCCGGTGAACGAAAAAAGCGCCGAGGTCCTGGTCGCCGACATCGACAACAACGATCTCTTGCAGTATCCCGTGCCCCTGGCCACGATCCAACGGGTTCAGGAACATTTCCCGCCTGCCGAGCCGGTTTACCTGATTGGAGCCCAAATGGAAGGCCGCCCCCGCATCCAGATGATTGTCGAAGGCGACGAGGAGCTCCAAGACCTCTTCCTCCTCTTGTACGGCCCTCAAGAAGGCTGATCCGCCCGTTTCACCGATATCTTAACCCGGAAAAGTTTGTTTTCCTGGGCGGTGCATGGTATCATGCCACCGCTAAAGGACGGCCGCGGCTGCCCTGAGAGACCGTTACAAAACTTCGGCTTCCGGCCGAACTCTTTGTCGGGCTTCGGCTCGAAGTCCTCGAAATATAGGTAATATTCCTGCGGCTTCGATCCTTGCCCTCCTCGATTTCGTCTCGGATTCCTGTGTTTTGCAACGGTTTCCCTTTATTTTTTCCGGCCTGACGAACGCAGACCGCGGTTTGAGCAAGCGGACGGTCACGGCTGCGAACGAGGAACCAGAATCGCCGCTGGGAGCAGGAAGTCATGGATCACCGCATGAAACGGTCGTTGGACGGCATTTTCTATCCCCGCTCCATCGCCGTCATCGGCGCGAGCAACAATCCCAAGACCTGGGGCCAGCGGACGCTGCAGGACATTCTGGCCGGCGGGTTTCGGGGCGAGGTCTATCCCCTTCATCCCAAGGACGAGGTCGTACAGGGCCTGCCCGCATACCGCAGCCTCTTCGACATACCGGGCGACATCGACCTGGCCATCATCGTCGTCAACGCCGCGCTCGTTCCGGAGATGATCAAGGCGTGTATCGAGCGGAAGGTGGGGGGCGGCATCGTCATCACCGCCGGCTTTGCCGAGGTCAGCGAGGCCGGGGCCGAGCAGCAGCGCCGCATGGCGCAGGAAGCGCGGGAGGCCGGCTTTTTCTTTATCGGTCCCAATTGCCTGGGCATCTTCAGCGCGGCCGCCAAGGTCAACACCATGTATCACGCCCGCATCCAGCAGCCGGCCGCGGGTCCGGTGTCTTTCATCTCCCAGAGCGGAACCCTGGGCATGTTTTTTTACCACGGGGCGCTCAAAAACGGCTTCGGCATGGACAAGTTCATCAGTTGCGGGAACCAGGCCGCGGTTCATTTCACGGACCTTCTGGAATACCTGGGCGAAGACCCGCACACGCAGGTCATCACCGGCTACATGGAGGACGCTGGCGACGGCCGGCGTTTCCTCGAGGTGGCCCGCCGGGTGACGGCGCAGAAGCCCGTGGTGCTGTATAAGGCCGGGGCGACCGAGGCCTCGGCCCGGGCCGCCCGGTCCCACACCGCGGCCATGGCCTCGAACGACGAGATTTTCGAGGCCGCCTGCCGCCAGGCCGGCGTCATCCGCATGGACGACGTCATGGAGATGTTCGACCTGGTCGAGGCCCTCTGCCACCAGCCTCTGCCGCGCGGACGCCGCGTGGCCGTCATCTCGGACGGCGGCGGCTTCAACGTGACCACGGCCCAGGCCTTAACCCGGATGGGACTCGAGTTGCCCGTGCTCGACGACGAGACCCAGGCGGCGATAAGCACGCACATGCTGCCCTATGGGCCGCCGCCGGTCAACCCCATCGATTGCATCGCCATCAAGCCTGGAGACGCCTACAACCAGATCATCGAAATCGTGGCCGGCCGGGACGAGATCGACGGCTTGATCGTCATGCCTCTCCTGCCCATCTACCTGCGGGGAACGCCGGTGGCGGAGATGATCGAAGGCTTGAAAAATGCCGAGCGCCTGGCCGGCGTGCCCGAAAAATTCGGCAAGCCGCTCATCCTATCCTCCATGAAGGAGTGGATGTCCGAGGTGTCCTACGAGGTCTTCAAGAGCCGGAACATCCCCATTTTTGCCGATCCCTCCGACTGCGCCCGGGCCATGTCCGGGCTGGTGCAATATGCCCAGGTGCGAAGGCGTTCGGCCTGAGCTTTGAGCAGGCGCACCGAGCAAGGCAGGGCGGGTTTGAAACCCGCCCCTACAATCTCTGGTCCCGTGGGCCGGGTGGCGCGAAGCGACATCCAGCCCACGGGGGTACGGTTTTTGGGAGGGGGTTTCAGGGAACCCTTTTTCGAGACCGTAGCCAAACTTCGGCTTCCGGCCGAAATCTTTGTCGGTCATCGGCTCGAAGTCCTCGAAATAGGATGCCTATTCCTGCGGCTTCGATCCTCGCCCTTCTCGATTTCGTCTCGGCATCCTGTGTTTGGCCACGGTCTCGTGCGCTAAAAAGGGTTCCCCCAAACCTTGACCGCACTTTACCGCGTCTGATACCATTCATTTTCAAGGAAGCGGTCGCGGCCTCCGCATGGGCGGAGTGGGACGACGATTCGGCCGCCCATTTTTGCGGCCGGGGTCGACTTCGGTTAGGATTCTGCAAGGACCACTCCAGGGCTCGCTAAAATGGCGTTGCCGGGAGCAGGTCGAGACGGCCCGGAGGAAAGAATGGATATAGCGAGCGAATCAAACGAGCTTTTGCGCGAGGCCGTTCATTTTCACGGCCATCTCTGCCCGGGCCTTCTCATCGGCTTCAAGGCCGCCTGGCTCGGTCTCGAGCGCCTTGGCGTGGAGCGTTCCGAGGACGAGGAGCTGGTGGCCATCGTGGAAAACGATTCCTGCGCGGTGGACGGCATCCAGGCTCTGACGGGTTGCACCTTTGGCAAGGGCAATCTTTTTTTCCGGGACTGGGGCAAGCAGGTCTTCACCCTGGCGCGGCGGGGAGCCGAGACCGGGGTGCGGCTGGCTTTTTCCGGGGACCGCTTGAAGAGCCGGACGGCGGAAGGCGCCACGGACCGCGGGGCCTTCATCCGGGTGTTGATGGATACGCCCGGGGAGGACTTGTTTGAGGTGAAGGAGGTCTCTCTGGTGCTGCCGCCGATGGCGCAGATTCATGCCAGCCTGCCCTGCGGGCGCTGCGGCGAACGGGTCATGGAGACGCGGCTGGTCCAGGTGCGTGGCGAAAAAATTTGCATGGACTGTCTGCTTCAGGGCGATCCCCAGGCGACCTTAAACGACGTGGCGAATTTTCTTTTTGAAACCGGGATGCTTAAAAAAACGCCCCGCTCCGGGTACCAATTTCTGGGCAACGGCGCGGAAAGCGTGGCGGAGCACTGTTTCCGCACGGCGGTTCTGGGGTTCGTTCTGGCCGGCCTTATACCGGGCGCGGATCGCAGTCGGGTGGTGAACATGTGTCTGTTCCATGATCTGCCCGAGGCTCGGACCGGGGATCACAATTACGTTAACAAGCAGTACACCTCGGTGGACGAGGCGCGGGCCACGGCCGATGCCGCGGCCAATGTGCCTTGCGGGCCGGAGATCGAGGCCCTGCTGGCCGAGTTTCGGGCGCGCGAGACCCTGGAATCCCAACTGGCCAACGACGCGGATCAGCTCGACCTGGCGGTGGAGCTCAAGGAGAAGCAGGACCTTGGGAACCGATACGCGGCCGAATGGTTGACGTTTGCCCGGAAGCGGATCAAGACCCAGGTCGGCCAGGACTTGTTTCAGGCCATAACCGGGACGGACTGGGCCGGCTGGTGGTTCGATCGGGACCAGGAGCATCTTTGGGTGGGGGATGATTGAGCTCGAGCGGCGACGCCAGGCGATGGACCTGGGACTGGCCCTGGTCGTCTCGGCCTGGCTGCATCTCCTGGTCTTCGCTTTCCTCCGCTATGGGATTCCTTTATTCTGGCCCTCGAGTCCGCCCTTGCCGGCCCTCGAGATCGCCCTGGCCGTCCCGGCGACGATAGAGTCGGAGGAGGAGACCGGCGCGTCGCGGTCCAAAAGGAAGGATACGGCCGCGGCCAACCCGGCCCGGGACCTTGGGGCAGAGGCGGCGGAAGACACCATCTCTCTGGAGAGCCAGACGCCGAAGTATTTTTCCTATCTTCAGCAGATCAAGACGCGCATTGCCGGGCACTGGGACCTGCCTGCCGGTCCGCTCCCCCTGGATCGGGGCGGCCGCGTGACCGCGGTTTTCACCTTGGGAAAGGGAGGGGAACTCGCGCGGGTTCAGCTTGTTTCCTCGTCCGGCCGGCCGGCCCTGGACGAAGCGGCCTTGGCGGCCATCCGGCAGGCGGGTCCGTTTCCGGCTTTTCCCGAGCACATCCGGTTGGAACGGCTCAATATCCGGGCCATCTTCGACTATCGCATCCAGCGCGTTGGGGTGGAGTAATCAGCAGCCAGAGACCGAGGGCTGTCCGCCCTTGGCAGGGGCAAGGGGCATTAGGCGTATGAGCCAAAAAATTCGGGTCGGGCTTTTGTTTGGCGGGAAGTCTGCGGAGCACGAGGTCTCCCTGCAATCGGCGAAAAATGTTTTTGAAGCCATCGACCAGGACAAATATGAGGTCACGCTCATCGGCATCGACAAGACCGGCCGCTGGTTTAAGCAGGAGGCGGCCGCTTACCTGCTCGAGGCCGACGACCCGAAAAGGATCCGGCTGAACGTCTCCTCGAGCCAGATCCACCTGGACCCGGCCGGCGGCGGGAGTCCCTTGGTGGTCTCCAAGGTACAGCCGGCCGCTTCCGGGCCGATCGACGTGGTTTTTCCGGTGCTGCACGGACCCTTTGGCGAGGACGGCACGGTGCAGGGGCTGCTCAAGATGGCGGACGTGCCCTTTGTGGGCGCCTCGGTGCTAGGCTCGGCCGTGGGCATGGACAAAGACGTGATGAAACGCCTGTTGAGGGAGGCAGAACTGCCCATTCCCCGATTCCTGGTCTTTTACCGGCGGCAGCGGGATTCGATCCGATTCGCCAAAGTGGCCGAGGAACTGGGGCTGCCGTTTTTCGTCAAGCCGGCCAACCTCGGCTCTTCGGTCGGTATCAGCAAGGTTCACAACGAGCAGGAGTTTTTCCCGGCCCTGGACGAGGCCCTGCGTTTCGATCACAAAGCCGTCATCGAGGAGGCGATCGTCGGCCGGGAGATCGAGTGCGCGGTCCTGGGTAACGACGACCCCGCGGCCTCGGCGCTCGGCGAGGTCGTCCCCTGCCGGGAGTTTTACTCCTATGAGGCCAAGTACCTCGACGAAAATGGCGCCCTGCTGAAAATTCCGGCCGAGCTGGATGCGGCGACCGCCCGGCGCATCCAGGACTTGGCCGTTCAGACCTTCCGGGTGCTATGCTGCGAGGGCATGGCCCGCGTGGATTTCTTTCTCAAGGCGAGCGGGGAGATCATCGTCAACGAGATCAACACGTTGCCCGGGTTTACCCGTATCAGCATGTACCCCCGCCTCTGGGAGGCCTCGGGCCTGCCATACCCCGCCTTGATCGATCGCCTGATCGAACTGGCCCTCGAGCGTTCGGAACGGGACCGCTCCTTGAAGACCCGCTATCTGGAGAGCTGATTCCCTTTCCAAATCAAGCGTTAACTTTGCCGGCCGCGCTGCGCGGCTCCTCGCCGTACTTCATATGTACTGTGTCGTCGCCGCTCGCTTGCCTTCGCGTTCCCATCTTGATTTGGAAAGGGAATGAGGGAGCTGGTCTGCCGTGCGCTTCGGTCTTCCCGGCCGGCATCCCCAGGGCAGACTTCCACCACGTCCCTCCACCCGACGGGGCATCCCCCGAGGGTGGAGAGACGTGGCGCGTGTGTTTTTTGGTAAACCAGGAAAATTCAGGTCAGGCTTTTTTCAAACTGAGGCCGGACTTTGTTCTGCGCAGGGTGAACATGTCGCCGATGGCATAGCCCATTTCCTCAACAAAAGATCGGGGTACGACCAGACTGCCGCGTTTGTTGACCGCGATTCCCCGGCTCTTTTTAGCCGACTCGCCCGCTCTGGACGCCCGGCCGGCAATCGGCGCCGCCTTCCCTTTTTCCACCAACGCGTCGGCGTACAGCGATTTGAGCTGAATGCGCGATTTGATGTTGAACGTGCTCATGATTTCTTTGGCCGGCATCCCAGACTCCACCGCCTTGATCAACTTATTGAAGTCCACATTTTTCTTTCTAGCCATGTCTTCTCCTTTGTTTTCCGCTAGTGACGGAATGTTGATTTAAAATGAGAACCACAAGCGTATCTTGAGACCCTGGTAAAACTTCGGCTCTCGGTCGAACTCACTCCCGAGGGTCGGAGCGAATTACTTGAAATATTGGTAATATTCCTGGTGCTTCGATCCTCGCCCCGCCGATTTCGACTCTGAATCCTCCTCTCTTGCTACGGTCTCATCTTTTCACTCACAAAATTGTTTCTCCCCTGGGCTTCCTCGCAATTTCGTGAGGCGCTCACTACCCCTGTGTTGTCAAACCAACGAAATCGAACCGGATTTAGTCTTGAAAAAAACGAACTGGGAACGACGCCTACACGTCCTCTTCCGCGCCAAAAAATCCTCTTTGTTCCTCTGCGCTCCAAAGACTGGCGCTCGCCCGGTTCAATAATGCTGGCATACCAATATTAGGAAAAATCATCATTGTCAAGGAAAAATATTGAAGATGCATTTCACAAAGGCGATTTTCAAGAGAAGCCGCGTTTGATCTACTCCAGAGGAGATATCGCCTCTCTTCATGCCGTTCTCCTGGAAGGAAACCGGATACAAAATTAAACACGCAGCCGCTTCTTGGAGACCAAGAGGCCGCGAGATCGGCGCAAGAGCGACGCAAGATCGGCTGGACTCGGAATCGTTCGGCCGTGGGGTTCACGCTTTTGGCACGGCTTTGGACCTTTTGCCGATTGCTTACGGGCGTCTTGTCCTGGCTTGACCCCCTTCGTATCTTTCACTATACTGGTAGGTGAAATTGCTGGATGGCGACTTCTCAAAAGCTGTGGAGGAGGGTTTGATGAAAACGTTTCTCGTGTCTCTTGTTGCTGCCGGGCTCCTGGCGTGGCTGAGTGGTTGCGGTGTACCCAAATCAGATTACCAGCAGGTGACGACCGAGCTGGCCGGCGTGAAGACGGAACTTCAGAAGGCCCAAAACGAGCTAGGCACCCTGAGAAAGAGCGTTTCCGATCTGGAAACCGAAAACCAGACGATCAAGCAGCAGTTGCTCGACTGCCAGCAGGCCGCGGCCGCCGTTGAACAGAAAGTTGCCGCAGCCGCTGCGGCAGCCGCGGAGGCGTCGCAAAAGCGGTCCGCGCAAAAAGGGCGGACGTACACCGTCCAGAGCGGGGACACCCTCTACAGCATCGCTAAAAAGGCGGGCGTTTCCGTGGAGGAGCTGAAAAAGGCAAACGGGCTCGCCGATAACAGCGTCCAGGTGGGACGGAAGCTGAATCTTCCGTGATGCAGGTGGCAACTGACTTTTGTGTCAAGCCAAAAGACATGCATTGGCTTGAGGGAACCCTTTTTGGCCAAAAAGGGTTCCCTCGAACTCCCTCCCAAAAACCATAACTGTTGGGTA
>Ga0315282_10005115_pt1 | contig 22472 bp, 21 predicted proteins | sample YL17G07_20_MG_FD_203693 | JGI IMG/M metagenome (GOLD analysis project Ga0315282, IMG submission 203693) | Sediment microbial communities from Yellowstone Lake, YNP, Wyoming, USA - YL17G07_20 | ecosystem: Environmental > Aquatic > Freshwater > Lake > Sediment | place: USA: Wyoming | collected... | reverse complement strand
GCTCTGAGACTCGGGCAACAACCTTTATTCTGTAGGTCAGAGCGTTTAGTTGCGATGACGAGAATTGACTAAGAAGAGAAAATCGCGAGGTCGAAGCAAGGGCGGCAAGGGCAGCGCAGTGATGATTCAGTGTTCACACTGTGGTAGGCCTGTTCCAAGAGACAAGGCGAAACGTGAAACAAGATGGACGAGTCTGGTAGAGCCTTCGCTGGCTCGCGAACTGCGCTCGCACGGCACCTACATCGCTAGAGAGAGAGTAGTCAAGTTCTATTGCGTTTCATGTGCAGTTCACTTCGGACTCACGAAAGTAAGATCTCGCGACGAAAGAAGGTTCTAATGCGTTTTCCGAACGTCTCTTACATTCCAGTGCTATTTCACTTTGTTCGGCGACGTTAGACAGCATTGCTTACGCTCGATAAGAACGTTCTATTGATTCAGAAATTCCACAGCCAAACGCTTGCGGATAGCGCTCCTCCTTTCTTCTACAAGGGCCCGGGTTATCTTAAAGTCGGGTCCCACCTGTTCGACCATCATGGATCCTGCTGCTGACGCGAACAGCGCGGCTTCAGTCAAATTTCCGGTTCGAGCGTATTCGGTTATGAACGAACCGGCATATACATCGCCTGCGCCTGTCGGATCGAGGGCACGTGTGTGATAGGCGGGAACTCGGATTAACTCGTCGTCATTCAGAAGCAAAGATCCGCGCTCAGCGAGCGTCACAATCGGAACAGCATCACTCAATGTGCTCAGCTGTCTAAGTGCGCGAACGGGATCTTTCTCACCGGTTATTGTTTCACTCTCGTGCTCGTTAGGCTTGATGAAGTCCACCTGGCTAGCAATTCTCTTGAACGAGTTTCTTTCGCATCTGTGTACTATTCTCCCATCATTCCCTATGATTCTGAGAAGCCCCTGCGGATCCAGAAATACAGTAGCCGATGTTGAAGAGCGAATGAACTCGACCAACTCAAGGTCCACTTCACCCAGGATAGGTCCAATTAAGAAGAACCTACTTTCAAGAAATGATTCAGGGAAATTACTGCGGTTGATCTTGTCAGCGACTCCAATGACATCCAATGTCCTATCGCCGGTCTTATCGTAGACAAGGTGGAAGCCCCCTGTCTGTTTGCTTGTATTTTCCATCTGAGCCTCAATTCTGTAATTTATCATGTCCTGACGGAAGCGCTCTGCAAAATCGCGCCCCATGCATCCGATTAATCCTACCTTATCCATTCCAAGCCGCTTTGCTGCAAGGCAAGCGTTCGTACTGCAGCCAGATAGAACTCGACCATTCGTCCGTGTTTCGGGCGTCACGATGATGTCATACACGGGGTTGCCTATGCCCACGAGATCAAACATCAGGCTTCACTCCTGTAGCATGCTTGAACGTGTAATGCAATCGTTGCACCACAGTGATATGAGAGAGCAGACCAGCAATGAATACACACACCGACAATGCCAATGGCGCTATTGGCTCAATTAACGAACCCAGCAGCAGTAGAATCAACTTCTCCTGCCGCTCCGCAATCCCCACGGTGCAACTCGCAAGACCTCCTATCGACTCTGCCTTAGCTCTTACAAAACTAGCCATAACCATCCCAAACAAACAGAAAAGAACCAAGACCCAGTTCACGAACCCTCCTAGGCCCATCCCGAACAGGACGGCAAACTCTGCGTATCGGTCAAGTACGTGGTCATACACTGCTCCAAAACGGGTCGTCATGCCTGTAGCGCGAGCGACTGCGCCGTCTAGCATGTCGACAAACCCAGATCCGACAAGTCCAAGGGCGCCTAACAATGGGAGGCGAAACCCGTAAGCAATAGCAGCTAGGCACGAAATTAGTAGACTTATCGTGGTAATCCAATTGGGCTTTGCACCCCATTTTCCGAGTTGTGCCCCAATCGGGCGCATAGCCGCTTCATATCGTTCGCGAAGTCTACCCAGCAATTGGGATCAACTGGCGCAATTGAGGCCTAGTCTTTATTGATATTTCGCATCATTGCCGCCTATTGCGGTTACTAGTCTGAGCAGGTGAAGGAAGCCAAGTTTTTCAAGAGGGAGGCTTCATCGTATTGCGATTCGAAATGGGGAAAGTCGCTAAAGGTCAGCAATGCAATGTAATAGGATGTAGCGGGACAGCCATCCGCTCACTCTCACCTGACAAAGTCACTCACGCGGGCATTAACATCGGAAAAGCACACAGAGCGTACCTATGCAAAATGCATTACCGCGAGTACAAGAAACGATCGAAAAAGGATAGGCAGATCGATAAGTGGCGCTTCTCTACATAAGATACAGCTGATCTAAGAATTTGATCGAGTGGATCTAATGCGTCTTCTACTACTTCACTGCGACCGATTTGAATATTCGGCTCGAGAAAAAGCCGTCAAGAACCCTGAAGAACCATCAGAAGGTAACAAGAGTGGACAATTTGAGAACATCTTGGTAGCCTTCACAACGATTGAGAAAGAGGATGAATCCAACCCCGACGAGGTCATAGACAAGTCTGCGTCCTCAATTCGAGAGGTCGCAGACCAAGTCAAAACTTCCCGTATTCTAATTTATCCTTATGCCCATCTTTCAAGCAGCCTCGGATCGCGCGACACAGCTATTCGAATACTGCAAGGCGTATCGAGCAAGCTAATCGATTCTGCATACGAAGTTCACAGGAGTCCGTTTGGATACTACAAGAGTTTCGGGCTTCACTGCCTAGGTCATCCCCTGTCGGAGCTATCAAGAACCATACGACCTGAACAGGCAAAGGCAGAGCCAGCGCCAATCAAGACGTACTACAAGATACTCGCACTCGACGGAAAGCTATACGAACCTAACGAGTACGCGTTCAAGCCAAACGAGACCGAGTTCCAGACTCTTGTGGAAAAGGAGGCATTCAAGAAAGGACTTACCGGCGGAGAACCTCACTTTCTCGAATACTGCAAGAAGTTTGGCATCGAATGGGAACCGTTCTCTGACCAAGGACACATGAGGTATAGTCCAGAAGCAGTAATGATGTTTGATCTCATCAGCGAATATTCATGGAATGCAGTTACCTCAATGGACTTGCCAATTTTCCAAGTTAAGGGCACCAACATGTTCGATCTGGCCGTGCCCGCAGTCAAAGAACATGCGGACCTGTTCGGTTCCCGTTTATACCGAATTGATGTAGAAAACAAGAGTTTCGTGATGCGGTATGCGGCCTGCCATCAGCAATTTGCGGCGGTACGGAACTGGACATTGAGCTACAAACACTTGCCTTTTGGAACATTTGAAGTTGCAGATTCATATAGGCTTGAACAGAGCGGCGAATTGCTGCTCGCCTTTAGACTTAGAAAACTGCACATGCCCGACTGTCACGTTTATTGCAGGGACGTTTCTGAAGCAAAACAGATCACTCTGAAACTGCACAACAAGATCTATGAAGAGATAAACAAACTCGGGAGGGATTACGTTTCCGTCTATAATATCACACAGAGTTTCTTGGAGGCAAATAAAGACTACGTGATGGAATTGGTAAGGCGCGAGTGCAAGCCCGCGCTATTGAACTTCGTGCCCGAGGGCATATACTATTGGCTTCTGAATATTGAATACCACATAATAGATGATCTCGACCGACCACGTGAGATCGCTACGTTCCAAATCGACATTGGAAACGCGAAGCGTTTCGGCATTTCCTTTGCAGACGAAAAAGGTGACAAACAGTTCCCAGTGATAATACACACGGCTGTAATTGGTTCAGTGGAACGATACTTGTTCACGATTCTGGACCAATGCGCGAAAGTTGAGAGAAATGGTGGCAAACCTAGTCTTCCCTTGTGGTTATCGCCAACTCAGATTCGCATAGTTCCAGTTCGACCTGAATTCACAGACTTCTGCAATGATGTGGCAGCCAAACTCGGCGGATCCAACATTCGTGCTGATATTGACGATAGAGACGAGACCGTCGATAAGCGCGTTCGGGATGCAGAATTGAATTGGATACCGTACATTGCCGTGGTGGGCAAGAGAGAGAAGGAGACGGGTGCCTTTTCAGTGCGTCGCCGTCTGGATGGAAAGCAGTACACATCACAACTTTCGGACTTGGAAAAGGAAATCTTGTCGTCAACCGAAGGATATCCGCGCATGCCGTTGAGGCTTCCGCTCCACGTCAGTAAGAGGCCGGGTTACAAGCAATTATCGTGACTCTAGAAGGCCATCAAAGCTTAAGCTTATATTATGTTCAACGAGTACTTGACGTTCAAGCTTGTGGAAAATGATGAGCAAAGACCAGGGTTATGGATTCGTAATCTTCATCATTTCAATCATTGTCGCCTTAGTCTACATCGCGGCCTTCTTCGCTCCATTCATTGGGTTGCCAATGTACTGGCAACAATGGGCTATCGGGATTCCAGTTCTGCTCTTTGTCCTGCTGGTTCTTGTAATATCGGGCTGGATTGGTTGGACGATGCTGACCACGCCTCCTCCGGCTCCATTAGACGCAGAACCCCTACCTACGGCGGCTACAGAATCGACGGCATCAGAGAGCACAGGTAGTAAGGCAACAAATCGCTCAAGCCGCTCGAGAAGACGAAGGAAGTAAGGGGCTGAGGAATCCGCGGATAGCGTCTCGCCTGTCTTAACCTAGATTACACTCTCCCGCGGATACACTTCAATGCCCTTTTCAGTTATTCTGTAAGGTCTCGGCTGACGATCAATCTGAGTCTCACGCATTTTCTCCACCTGAATCGTCCGCTCCATGGTTCGTCCCGCGGCAATGGTCTGCATCAGTATGACTCCATGAACCAGATACTCCTCTATCTGCAAAGTCCTGCCCTTTATTCCGACCCTGCGCAATTCGGAAGAAAGAACGCAAGTGGCTCCCGTTTCGGATAACGCTTCAACCAAATCCAATAGAGACTTTCGACGTTGAGTCTCGTCAGGATACTGAAAGAGCAGCAGAGATACCGGATCTACCACGATCCTCAGGGCATTGATTGCCTTGGCACTATTGCGTATGACTTCGAGCAGACTGATCAACGAGAAGTCCTGTCTGCCTATCGTAAGTTTTCCGATTCTAACTTCTCCAGGAATAGTGCGAATGGGGGACGCGTCAACAAAGGAGAATTTGCCCTCTTTTTCGGCGGAAGCGAAATCCCAGCCGAATGCAGTCATCTCTCTATTATAATGCCCCTTGCCTTCCTCCATGCTAACGAATAGTCCATTTTCGCCGAACTTGGTCACGCCGTTCACGAGAAATTGTGAACACAGGATCGTCTTACCGGCGCCTGGCTCACCCAGGATAAGCAGGACTCTGCCCTGTGGGAATCCTCCCCCAAGAATCTCGTCAAGACCTGGAACCCCGGTCGGTGTGCGTGCGATTGTCTTCTTCAACTCCAATCGGTAGCACTGTAGTGTAAGTTGAATAAATCATTTCGCTGTTTGGGATACATGGATCTGACAACATTCTCTTTGTCTGCACATTGGAATTTGATTCGATCTGGGAACACCTAATCAATGCTCGTACTTGCACCGGCCACTACTCATTTACATAGGCCCGTCGGAATCATATCAAGAAAAGCACCATCGAAAGGTGCGGAATGTGGATACAGTTTACCTAAGAAGCGATGCGATACTCGCCACCCTGCGTACGAGGCAAATAGGCAAAACGCTGCTGGTTCTCGAAGAATGTGCGTCTACAAATGATGTTGCGGAAAAGACCGCAAGTGAAGGAGCACCCAACGGATTTGTCGTAATAGCTGATCAGCAAAAGCAGGGACGCGGCCGATATGGTCGGGTATGGCTGTCGCCTCAAGGAGGGATCTGGATGACAGTTGTACTAAGGCCTCCGATCGTGTCGGAAATTCTGCAAGGGCTTACCCTGATAGGCGCTCTCGCAGTGGCCAGAGGCGTTTCGTCGGATCTTGGAGTCAGGGCACGGGTCAGATGGCCGAATGATGTTGTAGTCGGCCAACGCAAATTGGGGGGAATTCTAGCTGAAGCAAAAGTGCATGGCAACGAATTGAGCTATGCCCTGCTGGGCATCGGTGTCAATGGGAATTTCCACTCTTTTCCAATTGAGGGCGCGCGCCAGCAACCGATTTCTCTGCTCGACCTAGTCGGATCTCCAATTGACAGAGCGTCACTCATCTCTTCGGTCTTAGCTGAGGTGGAGCAATTACTGGATTGTATTAGTACAAGTGGCGAACAACGGTTCTTAGACTTGTTGAAACAAATTGAGTCATCAATAGGCAGGAGCGTAATCGTGGAACTCGAACATAAGTCAATATGTCAGGGTATCCTGGAAAGTTATGAAAGTCTTACAAAAGTATCCATTAGGACTGAGAACGACCAACACACAATAGTGGACGCGAGTTCTGCGCTTTCGGTCGTGTACGTGGACTGAAGCAATTCGAACAAAACGCGTGGTCGACACAGACTGAACCAACTCACACGTTAGCTGCCTTAACGAACGTCAAATACAAAATCTACGACTCTCTTCATGCCACAGTCTAATAAGCGAAAGCCGGGGGCATTAGTAGCTTTCACATGTGCGGTCGATGAAGTTTGCAGGAACCCGATGCCTCACTTCGGAAGAAGATTGAACGACTTCGCGAGCTGCGAGAGCGGTCTCTGCTAGGCGGCGGGAACGAGCGGATAGAACAGCAACACTCCAAGAACAAACTAACGGCACGTGAACGCTTGGAACTGCTTCTTGACACAGGTAGCTTCATTGAAATGGATAGATTCGCAGTTTCACGCAACCATGACCGGTCGTCTGGCAATTGTGGAATACTGGGGGACGGGGTCGTAACGGGCCATGGAACAATAGATGGTCGACCCGTCTATGTTTTTGCGCACGATTTCACCGTTTTTGGCGGTTCCCTAGGCGAGACCTTCGCAACGAAGATCTGCAAAGTTATGGATCACGCGCTCAGGTCAGGCGCGCCGATAATTGGACTTAATGACTCTGGTGGAGCAAGAATTCAAGAAGGCGTAGTAAGCCTAGGAGGGTTTGCTGAGGTCTTCTATCGCAATGTCCTTGCTAGCGGTGTGGTTCCACAAATATCGGCTATAATGGGTCCATGCGCGGGAGGAGCCGTCTATTCGCCTGCACTTACGGATTTTGTGATAATGGTTGATAGGACTAGTTACATGTTTGTTACGGGGCCTGAAGTTGTAAAGTCTGTGTTGAACGAAGATGTGACCTTCGAGAGCCTCGGCGGCGCGTCAGTTCACAGTCAAACATCCGGAGTATCACATTTCCTGGCGGGTGATGAAGGAACCGCTATACAACTGATCAAATCGATCCTTTCGTACCTGCCGCAGAACAACCTTGAGGATCCCCCAATTCTTAAGACGGGCGATGATCCGAACAGAATGGACTATGAACTCGCGTCAATTGTGCCCTCTGATCCCGATCGACCATACGACGTTAAGGATATTATAAACAAGATCATTGATACCGGTAGCTTCCTTGAGATTCAAGCACAATGGGCGCCCAATATCGTCATCGGCTTCGGTAGACTTGACGGACGAAGCATCGGCGTGATTGCAAATCAACCAAAATTCTACGCGGGCGCACTGGATAACAACTCATCAGTCAAAGCGGCCCGTTTCATAAGATTCTGTGATGCATTCAACATTCCGATAGTGACCTTTGTAGATGTGCCAGGCTTTCTTCCAGGTGTAGATCAGGAACACGGCGGCATAATCCGCAATGGGTCAAAGCTGTTATACGCGTACTGCGAGGCAAGCGTTCCGAAACTGACAGTAATCATGCGAAAGGCATACGGCGGTGCGTACGACGTTCTCGGGAGCAAGCATATTCGCGCCGACTTCAACTTCGCTTGGCCAACCGCCGAAATCGCGGTCATGGGACCTGAAGGAGCGATAAAGATCATTCATAGAAAGGAGGTAGCCGAAGCCAAAGATCCAACCGTCGTGAAGAGACTGGCAGAGGAATATCGACAAAAATTCGCTAACCCATACGTCGCAGCCGAACGAGGCTACATAGATGATGTGATCGAACCACAGGAGACGCGTCCCCGACTGATACGAGCCCTAGAGGCTGCACTGAATAAGCGCGAAATGCAACCACCCAGAAAACACGGAAATGTCCCCCTATGATGATAACCGGGCTAAGTTGAGATGCAGTCTGACGCTTTTGAGAATAGTTGAGTGAGATGCTGTCATGAAATTACTAATCGCGAATCGAGGGGAGATAGCTCTCAGAATAATAAGAACGTGTAGAAAATTAGGTGTTCACACCGTTCTCGTTTACTCGCATCCGGACCGCGAATCACTTCCAATGTATTATGCGGACGAAAAGTATCCACTCGAGGGGGCAAGTCCGCTCGAAACGTATCTCAACATACCAAAGCTTATCCGCGCGGCCAAGCAAACCGGCTGCGACGCTGTCCACCCTGGATATGGATTTCTGGCAGAAGACTCAGCATTTGTAAAAGCCTGTGAAGAAAATCATTTGATTTTCATTGGACCATCGAGCAAAGCCCTAGCTCGACTCGAGAACAAATTAATCGCACGAGCAACCATGCGTGAAGCAGACGTACCAGTGATACCGGGCTCAGATCGACCCATAAGAAACGAAGACGAAGCCGCCGAAATGGCCGCCAAAATCGGATTTCCAGTCATCGTAAAAGCAGTGTACGGCGGTGGCGGACGCGGCATGCGAATCGCACGCACGGTTGACGAAGCACGAAGGTTCTTTCGGATTACAAGACTGGAATCACAATCTGCATTCGGAAGAGAGGACGTGTATATAGAAAAACGTCTTACAGATCCGCGTCATGTTGAGATTCAAGCAATCGCCGATAAGCGAGGCAAAGTCGTGAGCCTGGGAGAGCGTGAATGCAGTATCCAACGTCGACATCAGAAATTGCTGGAAGAGGCGCCATCCGTTGCAGTCAACGATAACCTTCGCCAACGACTCAACGATGCTGCGAGTCGAGGATTGGCCAAGTCCGAATATACCAACGCGGGAACCGTCGAGTTCCTGTTGGGCAGTTCTGGAGACTTCTATTTTCTGGAAGTGAACAAGCGAATTCAGGTTGAGCATTTAGTAACTGAGTTGACTACAGGTGTAGACATAGTGGAAGAGCAACTGAAGATCGCCTTCAGTTCTGATTTGGATGTCTCACAGAATGAAGTGCACACAAGAGGATGGGCCATAAACTGCAGAATCAACGCAGAAGATCCACGCCGCGGATTTGCCCCGTCCCCTGGGACAGTAGTGCGCTATCAAGCTCCAACTGGGCCCGGCATTCGAGTTGACTCCGCTCTTTTCTCAGGCTATTACGTCCCAGAACAATACGATTCGTTGCTTGCTAAGCTTGCATCCTGGGGTCGCAACCGGGGCGAAGCGATTCAAAGAATGCGTGTCGCACTAGACGAGATAGAGATCTCAGGCGTACCAACCACAATCCCGCTGCACCGAGTACTCATCAATGATAACCGATTCGTCCTAGGAGAGTTTCACACCAATTATCTAAACGAGATAATTGAGGAGATAAACACCTACGCGGAAGGCTTAGAGAAATTCGCGGTTGTAGCAGCAGCAATAGGGAAGACCGCTAATCCAGCACGCTATCCAAACGAGGAAGCTATGCGCGAAGACGCAAGATGGCGTGCATACGCCAGAACTCTCCTCATGAGGCATTCGAGGTAGGTTGAGCAATTGCGCACATATAGAGCCCAAGTAGACGATAGGACATACGTTCTCTCCGTTGAGTCAATTCGCAGAGACAGATTTCACGTGAAACTGGGTGATGAGGCCTTCGAGATTGAATCAGTAATGGCTGATGAGATTCCAGACTGGATCATCAAATCACGAGGGATAAGTGTTCGTGCCCGAACACGCATAATGAGCAATGATCGAGTCGATGTCTACCTAGGAGGTCTTCCGTTTTCCGTATCTTTGCTACCGATCGGGCCGAAGGACTATACACCGCCCGCACAGAAAGGCGCAAGCGGAGAAATCCGTGCCTTGATACCGGGTCGTATAACAACCATACTTGTCAACAACGGCGATCAAGTTCAGGCGGGTGAGGCACTATTGATACTGGAGGCTATGAAGATGCAGAATGAGATCACCTCTCCTGTTTCCGGGCACGTGAAATCGATTCGGATCAAAGAAGGTGACACAGTGAAGAAAGACACGGTTTTGATAGTCTTAGAATAGCCCCCTTTGGCGTTCTTGATGCGCTACGTTAACTCCTCCCACTCGTTCCGAATGCAGCTTCCATCTTCCAATGCTCCAAACGTTATGCGATCTCTTGTCTAGCCATCTCCGAACCTTTCACGAGATTGCAGAGCTTTGCGTATGCCACATCCCAAGTTCGAGTCCGTAGCCCGCAGTCCGGGTTCACGTAGATTCGTTCCGGTGCACCCAAAATCCTTGTTGCGTACACGATCCGGTCTCGAATTAGTTCTGGGCTTTCAATCTCGTCGACGTGGACATCCACCACTCCCAATCCAACTTCTCTTGTATCACCGAAGTCGTTTAGCAACTTCAGCTCACCATAGGCTTGGCGGTTGGCATCGTCGCGGTTAGCGAACTCCAATGCAAGTTGACTGCAGTTCTTCAATTCCAAGAGGTGAGGGTACAGAAGGCGATAATCGCTATAGCAGATGTGTACACTTAATTTGCATGCTAAACCTGCTGTACACTGATTGAAGGCTTCCACGAACAGCGGGACCTCGGAGGGTTTAGTCGTCAAAGCGGGTTCATCAACTTGAATCCACTCGGCCCCTGCATCGACTAGGGCCAGTAGGTTGGGACGAAGAACCTCTTTGGCCAGATCGGTAATGAATTCACGCTTCGCCTCGTTCTTGAGCTTCCTGAGATTAGCATATTTCCCGGCCAAGCGTTTCTGATAATACTCGTTAAACGACCATTCTGCCAAAGTGTAAGGACCCGTGACTGGGACTTTAATCGCTGCTCTTGCATGATCCTTCACGTATCGGAACTCGTCTAAATGGTAGGGTTTGCGAAATGCCACTTTTCGGATGCATGCGGCTTTTCGGTAGTATCTGTCGTCGAACGATCTTACTAGGCCATAGAATGCGAAACCTTCTGAATTCCTGATTGGATGCTCGTACATCTCGATTCTGTTCATTTCACCATCGTATACATAATCAAGTCCAGCGGACTCTAGGTATCGAATAGTGAAGAGTGAAGCAAGACATCTCAGGCGATGTTCGGAGTCCGGAGTTTTCCGCTCTGCAAGAATGGAACGCACCTCTGCTTCTCCGCTGAACCCACTGATCTTCGACCATTTGGTCAAATGCTCCAGGTCCGTTCGCTCGATCTGCCTGCTTCGCAGCCAAGATAGTAGCCAGGGAGCTTTTGGAAGGCTTCCGATCTCTTGAGTCGGGAAAAGTCTCTGTCCCATGCTAAGCCGCCATCCTCTTCGTAGTCGACAATACCTGAATCTTCTTCTCTGCTACTTGATATGGAAGATATTCCAGATCGCAGTTGGGGCAAATGAAGAGATCCTTGGGCTCTAATTCATCTCTGATCCTTGCGACAAGCCCATGTAGATCCTCAGGAGATTCCAGAAGCGAGTTGCGTCCGTCTATACAACCGCATCCCAGTCCCCTGTTGAAGTCGAGTTGAAGTAGTGATTCGATTGGTGTGGCGTAAAGATCGAGCCCGATAAAGTCTACCGGGAAATCCAAAAGGGCCGGGGCGATGCCGCTGGCATCACCGAAATAAGTGTGAATGCATTTCTTGCCGGTGATGCCCTTACAGCAGGTGGTTAAAGCATTCGCTGCAAGCTCCAAGTCGTCCTTGTTTACATTCTGATGGCACAGTATGGGTTCGTTGAACTGAAAGAACGTGTATCCGGCATTTGACAGTTCACCTACCAGTTCCCTTAGTGCGTGCGCTATGTCGTCGACAAGATCTGGCATCGAAGATTTGGTCTTATCCTCTGACATGAATGCAAAAGTGACGGGGCCTGGAAGTATTGCCTTTCTTGGAACGTCTTTCGGCAAGAGATCACTACGAAAATACTTTCCGGTGTCGTCGCCCTTCCATCGGATCTTCTCCACAATTGTCGGCTTTCTGTAGAAGGTATTGTTGTCAAACCAACGCGTCAAGCTGCCGAGTTGAATTCCTGCAAATAAGACAGAGAAGGGCCTGAATAGATCTTGCCAGTTGAGTTCTCCGTCTGTCACATATCCAAGGTGGGCTTCAGTCTGTAAGTTGCCAAGCGTTTGGATGTCTCGTCGAATAATCATGTCAACTTCTGCTTTAGCCGCCTTTCCGCGAGCAGCAGCTCTTGTGACTTGTATCAACGCTTCGGATCTTGGAAAGATTCCGGTCAGGTGTGCGTCCACTTGTGGCAATCTCCTTTGACAGTATAGGGCGTCGGACTGAATGCGATTCCTTAATTAATATTTGTCGAGTTCATAAATTCCTATAGGAATTGATGCGTTTCAACTTGACTGCGGGAGCTCGCATTCGCTCGCAGGTTTCAGAACGATTGCGCGCGGGAGGATGCCTTAGTTCTGGACTTGCTCGGCACCACATTTGCCACAGAACTTTGAACCCAACTTGAGTTCCGCGCCGCAGCTTGTACAAAACTGCCTTTCAACGGGTTTAGCTTTCTTGGCCTTGCTGAGTAAAAAGATCGTTACGAGGAAGGCTGCTATGAAGAAGAACGTCAAAGCTGTCATGGTTCCTTGCGGCAAATAGCTTTGCATTGTGGTCACGGTTTGGGTTGTTACAACTGTAAGTTGCATCGTGGTTTGCGAGGTTGAAGTAACTGTAACAGTAGCCGTTTGGAACGGAGTCTGTTGAGAATTGCCTGGAGTCCAAACGGCTGAATTGCCGAGTATGACTACGACTGTAACCGAGAGGAAAAGTGCAATATGGATCGCCTTCCGTATTGCCATCATCTACATTCGACTCCTCCTCACTCTGAGCAACATCAAGGCGGCGATCGCAAACAATGCTGCAAAGATTATTGCGACAAGGGCGATTGTTTGATCCTGCGATAACAGAAGCCCTGAAACAGTATGTGTCTCAATGGCAGTGCTAGTGATTGGTGGACCTGTGAAAGTTGATTTCGCTGTGGTTGTGGAATATTGAGTAGTGGTTAGTTGTGTCGTAGATGTAGGGCTTGGGCCGACCTGTATGATTATTGGGTCCCTTTTGATGCCGAGAACTCTGCCGTACGGATAATCAGTTAGGCTTGTAACAATATCTAGGCTCCATGGCCCATTGGTTTCTGGAGCTGTAACTCGGTTGATGGCAATCGGACCACTAGCGCTCGTCAAGATGCGTGTATAACCTGCAGGCATAATGTCAACTCTCGTGACGTATCCCGGCGATATGCAACTAACTGTGATCGTCGTAGTAATTTGAATCTCTTGATTAGGGTTCGCGAATTGTGGATACGTATTGTGGATTTCTAAAATGGTTGGAAGGCATTCTTGGCCGTAGACTTGGGTCATGCTTGCGACGCCAATCAACCCTGCGAGAATTATGAGACATGAAACGAGCTGAATACAAGGTCTTGTCAAATCAGCACGAACCACGACTCATCGCATTAGTAACTGGGTTCTTTGAATTTATCGCTTGTATTGTCTGACCATGGATTGAATAGCCTAGAATCCCCTTCAATCGCAGGGCGATTTCCATCTCTTCCTGTGCATTGGTGCATGTCATGTGATGCTAATGGGAACTTGCGCCGTGGGTTAGCACTGAGCTGGGATGTGGACAAATAGTTTGCTCCTGAATTTCGTCTTACCGTAGTGTATTCAAGTCGAATCCATAGAAAGCACGCTACACGTCAACGAGGATGTTGTCGTCTAAGAAGTTACACTTGCGGTGGATCTAAGGCCGCATTGTAAACATGTTGAGTGGAGGCTTCAACTCGGGTGGTACCGGCGGCTTATACGTTCGCCCTGCAAGTCTCGCCTCATGCTCATCTTGCGCCTTCTTGAGAAGCTGCGGGGTGACAAGCAGATCAAGTACACAAGTCGATATTGTCTTTGCTGCGAATATCAGCCCTTTATGTCCTATACCCATTCCGTGTTGAGCTGTGGCCTGCCATGAATGGCCAGGTGTCCCGAGCGCTTTACAGACCGTCTCGAACTCCATCGTAGGAGTCTTCCAACTTACATCTGACACGTCGGTTGAGCCTGGGCTAACCTCTCCCTCATCCCAGGCGTCAGGTACTGTTCTATCTAGCTCTACATCTATTAATTTCTCCCAGCCTGGTCTCTTACTCTTCCTGAGTTCGGCTCTCTTGGTTTCAGCCGAGATTGACTTCGATATCTCACGCGCGAAACTCAGTTCCTTTTCATCGTAAGTAGGGGGACCGATTTCTCGCATATTGCCTACAACCAACTCGCTAAGTGCTTTGTTTGAGATCTTGTTGTAGATGCCTTTTAGAAACTCAACCTTGTGAGTCGTCCGTGTCATCTGCGCCGCTCCCTTTGCTATATCTAGCACCCAGTTATGAATGAAGTCAACTTGGTCTCTCTCGGGAGCACGAATCATGTACCAGCTGCGCGCATACGCTGGAACCACGTTGGGCTGGCTGCCCCCGTCTTCTACTACGTAATGGATTCTGGCCTCTTGTACGATGTGCTCGCGAAGGAAGTTTACTCCCACGTTCATCAATTCAACCGCATCCATGGCGCTTCGTCCTTGATCTGGTGAAGCTGCTGCGTGAGCTGCGACGCCATAGAAATGAAACTTGACCGCATTGTTTGCGTTGCTGCTCGCTAAGGTGGCATAGTTCATGTCGCTCGGGTGATGGCTTAGGACCGCGTCGACTCCGTCGAATATGCCGTCACGAACCATGAAGACCTTCCCACTGCCCATCTCTTCAGCCGGACATCCAAAGAATTTGATCGTTCCCTTGATCCCATTGGTTTGCATCGCCGTCTTTGCAGCCACCGCACCGGCCATGCCGGAAGTGCCGTGAATGTTATGTCCGCATCCGTGACCGGGGGCACCCTCCGTTACCGGTTCTTTCGTCGGCACTGTCTTCTGCGACAAACCACTCAACGCGTCAAATTCGCCCATCACACCAATGACTGGGCGCCCCGAACCATAAGTCGCCACGAACGCAGTGGGCATACCTGCAACGCCCATCTCAACCTCAAACCCAGCCTTCCTAATCTCATCCGCCAACAACCCAGAGGACTTGAATTCCTGGAAACCAAGCTCAGCGAAAGCCCAAATCTTGTCGCTGATCTCGATCAAATGAGCCTGATTCTGAGATATCCATCTCAGCGCAGTTTCTTTCATGGCTACTGGCATATTGATCTGCATGTACTAACCGGGTCATTGCCTTTCAAAATTTGCAATATACTCTACTTACCCTTGACTCGAAATTCTTGGAAACGCTACTATCACACTTCATGCCGCGGTGGACGCCAAGGCGTTGCTCAGAAACGGCCCCTGCCATAATTGGTCCAGACAACCTCTACTGCGTCGCTTCGAATTCCATAATATCTGTCGTGCAACTTGGCTGTGGTATCGGAGTGAGGTGGTATCAATTCGAACATGTCTCCTACTCTTATGTTCCCATTTGTCTCGTCGAAGACAGCTTGCATTATTTCCTCTCGTTGATAGACCGCCTTGACAGCCTTCAAATCCTTGAATTTCGGTCCCACGATGGCATGATAATCTTCTCCACTCTCGTCGGAGCACGAATTCATCCCAGAATCAAAAATCGCTTCGTTGAGAGTCGGCCTGCTAATGCACCGCGTCAAAACTGTAAGCGCGTAATCGAAAACCTCGATTCCTTCGATGAGATGAGATACCCCATCACTGAATACGTAACTTCCCGCTTGCACTCCGACGTCACTTAGCCCATGAAACTCTGGTGTTATGTTCCAGGTTGCAGTGAACCCTCCGCTCAGCATCTCAACGCTTATCCCAGCATCTTCAATTTCATCCTTAACCCGAGCAATTTGCTCCATTATCTCGAATTCCATTCTCTTTCTTTCTTCAAAGCTCTTCACGCTCGCAAGGCTACCCTCGTGCCACCAAAGCCCTCCAAAGTGCAGTCCGCTAAACTTCTGCATCTCCTTTACGAAGGCCTTCGTCTCGTCGAGCTGTACTCCCGCGCTCCCTCGTCCCATATACAGTTCAACCGCAACGTTGATTTTCGTTCCATTCCCGCGCGCGGCTTCGGAGAGTTCCTTGCCGTTCTCTATATCGTCCACAGTTGCAGTTACGTTAGCCTGTCTGCATAACCCAACTAGCCTTGAGATCTTAGTGCTTCCGCTAACCTCGGCAGTCAGAAGAATGTTATCGATGCCACAACTTACGTAAAAATCTGCAAGACCGAGAGAGGTGCAAGAGACACCTTTCGCGCCAGCATTAATCTGCTTCTTTGCAATTGCAGGTAACCTATGCCCCTTCTGATGGGGCAATAATGCAGCTCCTTTCTTGTTTCTGTAATATGAAGCCATAGTCTCGATATTTTTCTCTAATGCGTCAAGATCTATCAGCAATGCAGGCGTTTCGATCAGATCTTTCGTTATCCCGACTAATGAGGACATTGCATCACCGCTTCGTAGTTAACGCCCATCCTATGTCAGTGGTATTATAGAAGGGCGTTGATATTTCAATTGCAGATTTCCTTGACTTCCTTTGGTGTCCATCTAAGGCCGGCTGAAGACGCACGGACATTCGGACAGCTTTCTAGGAAAATCGAGGAGTGGGGCTTTGATTCTATCTGGCTGGCGGACGGTTTAACGCGAGACATGCCAGAGCCTTTTGCACTCCTTGCGTGCGCGGCCTTCTTCACGACACGCGTGAAGCTGGGTACCTGTGTATATGTGGTTCCCGTAAGGCATCCGCTCGAAACAGCGAAGCTCACCACAACTGTGGATCGACTATCGAATGGACGGCTCATCTTCGGAGTTGGCGTTGGATGGAAGGAGGATGAATTCAGGGCAACTGGAATATCCTTTGACAAGCGCGGTAAAGTAACGGATGAGTGCCTGACGGTCCTCAACCAAGCATGGACGAAAGGCGCAGTTGACTTCGTAGGAGACTATTTCAAGATCTCTGGAATCAGAATGGAGTACCGGCCCGTCCAGAAGCCACATCCTCAAGTCTGGGTGGGGGGCAATGGGTGGGCAGCAGCATTGAGAGCCGCAAGGTTCGGTGATTGCTGGATACCGACAGATTACACGGTGCAAGAGTACAAGAAGGCTCATGCGCTATTAGCCAGAGCCTGCTCGCAGGTCAACCGCAGTGCAACTGAGGTTAGGATAGCCTCTCATTTGATGCTCATAATGGACAAGAGCAGAAGTGTGGCCGAGGACTTGGCCGGGAAGGTTGCAGTCTCGTTACACGAGAATGTTGGCAATCTCAAGAAATGGGCGATTGTTGGTGATCCTAATGAAGTCAAGCGGCGATTGAGTGAGTATAACGAGGTCGGTGTCGATTACCACGTGCTGAACTTCGCAGGTAAGGTTCGAGATGAAGAACGAATCGAACTCTTCGCCAGGGATGTTCTGCCTGCTTATGACTAAGGCCAAATTGCAGTGAGCCGCGGAGAAGTCTTTCGACTTAGGATTTCCGGGAAAGAGCACACGAAAACGACCGGTATGAGGTCATTGTCTCCGTCTTTCGCACTCCCGGGGTGCCCTCAAGGCCTTCGATGGAGTTCTTGATCACCTCCTCATCCGTCTCCCCTGTCACAACGGCGATTATATCCCAGTCGCCCGAAACGACGTGAGCTTCTACGATGCACGGCATCTTCTTCATTGCTCCTAAGGCCTCGTTTGCTAATCCTTGCGTTCGGATCAAGCAATAGGCAAGCATTGCCGTCTCAATGTCGACTGCCTTTGAGAAACCATCAAACACCAAATAAGTGCTTGTGGATCTGACATAGTCGTTTTTTCGCAGATTGTTAATGAAATTGTAGAGTTCCCAGCGCCCGTACATGAATGGTCGGATAACGATATCGTACCGCCCAGCAAGAAGTGAGCCTCGAAGAACGGCTGGGTTGCGCTTCAATTCCTCAACCATTTTCGATAATCGATCTCTTCTCACTGTAGCGAAAACGTAGGGCGTACCGCTGTCCATGCTCGGAAAGTTCTGTAATCCCATTTCCTGTCCACCAAGATGCAGTTGATCACAGTTCCAGTCTGGTTAATTGAGGTTACGCAAGGAATCCACATCTATGAAAGACGAGTTCTGCGATTTCCGCCTTGAATCGCTTCGAGTGTCTTGGTGACCACCAGATCTGCTTCAGCAAATTGCGAAGATTATCAATCAGTTTTGTTTAATCTCTTCTAGTTATTGGGTACACTCCGGGTGGGACGTTCTTGTACTGGAATTCGCTGAGATCTGCGGGGCATTGCCCGGGCGCGTCAACGATGATGATTTCTTCTGCCACTTTCTCGTAAACGGCTCTGAAATGAGTTTTCGACTTGCTCACGATTATGTCAAAGTCACTCGTCTCATAGCCGAACTGCGTGATTGGATCCTCGTCAATAAGTGAGTGCTCATAAGTCGTCAACTGAAGCCATATTCCGTTGGTCTTGATTATGGCGGTTGGCCCAAGCTTGATTTCCTGATTCTTTCTCATGGGTCCGGTGCCGGTGTATTTTCCTTCCCCGGCCCAGAGCACTTTGCCCTTAACCTTCACAGGTCCGCCGTCACGCCATCCGGTGCGTGCACCCACTTTGATCTCAACAGTTTTGCCTACGCCTACTTCGTTGCAGATTCTCGCGGATTTGGGGTCGCATAGGAGGGGCAAGGCAACATTCTGTGCTCTCTGGGCCAGAAGCTCTTGAAGAACCCAGGTGGTATCATTAGTGCGATCAGCGTGGTCGAGTATTACAATTGGTTTCTTTGCCGTCTTAGCTTTCTCAATGGCTAGAGCAACGCCTCGCTTCACACTGTGGAGGCTTCCTCCACGTCCAGTCAGAAACCGTCGCTTCTCCCAAGCCAGCTTCGCCAAATCATCAACAATCTCCCTCGCCAACTTCGGATCATTATTCGTAACAGCGACCGTGGACATGCCCAACTGGTGAACATCAGACCATGAAAAACCGAAGAAAACAGATACATCAACCACGCCGGGCAGCTTCTCCCATTCATGCAGCCGAGTGATAAGATCTCTAGCCGGAGAGACGGTCGTTGCGCTGAAAACGCTGGGAACCACAACGCCGGGCTTCGCCATGACGGTAGTAGGTTTAATCTCGTTCTTGAGAGTCGCCAGCATAGCTCTGGCTGCCCTGCGCCCAGTTTCACCCGCGTCCACATGGGGACTACTCTGATACCCGAAAATGGCAGTGGCCTCGTTCAGGATGTTTGGATCCAGATTACCATGAAGATCAAGGGCCACCATGACTGGCATCTTATAGCCGACAACACTGCGTACTTCGTTGACAATGTGTGTCTCCGTATCCTGTAGACTCTGGGTTCTGGTTGCGCCATGCAGAAACAAGAGGATACCATCCAGTTCACTGGCGACCTTGGAAAATTCTCTCTTCATCTCACCAACATAGAAATCGTAGACCCGATCGGCCACGGTAGCTGTGGCTCCGCCAGGTGCGTCGCAGACCGGGAATAGATCCACTCCTGCCGGTTCAAGGACATCAATGAAGCCACCAATTGAGGTGTTCGTGCCACGTCGCTTTGTGATAACATCGGGTCCGTGAACGGCATTACGTTCGAACTCCTCCAGATCAGTGACGCCAGGCCAGAATGAAACCGTCTCATGCTCGAGGCCCGCAATGCCAATCTTCATCAATTTGTCTCCCTAGGATCAAGCAAGACAGGACTCTCAGGTCCGTTTTTATTTAGTACTTGCGCAACGCAGTCTGCGATAGGTCACCAAACTGCAGAGCATCAGACGAAATTCCTTCTCCATGATTAACAGACCCGGAAGAGATTATGTTGTGCCGCATCAAAATGGTGCACAATGAGTGATGGTGATTCTAGTTGAGAATCAGGTTGGGAGCGGTTTCCTTGATCAGAGGTTTCAGGCGCTCCATTGATCTTCTGAATGCATCGATGAACCTGTCTATTTCTCTTTGTTCCATTGGTGTTGATAGTGCGGTCATCAGCCTTGGAGCCAACGATATTCCTTCGTTCAGTAACGAGATATACAGAGGAGCGTTCAGGGAGTTCTTAGCATCTGCCGAACTGCGAAAATCTTTGACCTCTTTATCGGTGAAGTACATTGTACACAATGAGCCCACACCAGTCAGCTTCGCTATGATACCCAAGTCTTCAAGCACTTTCTTCATCCCCGTCCTTTGACTATCACCTAGAGCGTTGAGTCTGCCTATTGCCTCTGACGTCAGCATTTCGGTTGCGACTATACCCGCCGCCATGGTTACAGGGTTGGCGTTGAACGTTCCTCCTTGGTCTACAGTTCTCTCTTTCGATGGATTGCTGACCTCCATGATGTCTTCTCTCCCGCCGAACGCCCCAAATGGCAAACCTCCTCCGAATATCTTACCTAACGCCGTCAAGTCTGGGATGACGCCATAGTATTCTTGTGCTCCACCCTTGCTGATCCTTGCGCATATCACTTCGTCAAAAACGAGCAGGACGTCATTTTCAATGGTTATTTCGCGGAGAAACTTCAGAAATTCATGCTCGGGCGGTATTGTTCTCATCACTGGCTCAACTATCACTGCGGCAAGGTCATCCTTGTGCTCTCTGAGAAGTTTCTCTGTGATCTCTTGGTTATTGAAAGGGTAGATGACAACATCTTTCGCTATGCTCGCCGGCGTCCCCACTTCCGGAATACTACTTGGGTGCTCGATGGGACCTACTTTGCTGAGATCCGGATGGTGGCTTACTTCGGCCCACAGGTGGGTTCCGTGGTAGGCTCCCTCCGCCTTCATTATCTTGTCCTTCCCCGTGTACGCCCTCGCCACCCGTAAGGCGTGCATTGTGGCTTCGGTGCCCGAGTTCCCGAATCTGACTCTCTCCAATGATGGGAACCTCTTGCACATCAACTCCGCTAGTTTAACTTCATCTTCTGTCGGGAGATGTGCGGCTGTTCCGCGTTCTGTTGCGTGTTGAATCGCTTCCACAATCTTCGGATGCGCGTGTCCATGAATCAGTGAAGTGTAGTTTCCCAAAAAATCGAAGTACGCATTGTCGTCTATGTCGTAGATAGTGAATCCGATTCCGCGCGCAAAGTAGATTGGGTGAGGGTTCCAAAATATAGTGGTGCGGGTGTTACCGCCTGGAAGATATCTTTTAGCGCGCTCGAACAATGCTCTTGATTTTCTCGTCCTCCTATTGTACTCTTCATAGATCTCTATTTTAGAGCGCTCCACAGTCTCTACTTCTGGCACTTCATTACACTCCCTTGATCTTCGCTCAGTGTCACAGACTAGTATTTTCAGCTATTCGGTGTGCCGAAAATTAAAGGGATGGCAGATACTGTACAATCGCGTATCGAAATCTTGGAGCCGCGTGCGTACCGGTGGACCGGATCTGGAATCAACTCGTGCGTTGATTCATACTCTGTCGAGGCTCCAAACTGGTGTGGGGGGGGAGGGCTACTTTCTTGGCCAAAAGTATTACTTTCCATGGAAGCATAGTATTATGTGATTATCCGGCTCTCCGAAGGCTCGCGTTGTAGGAAGTAGGGATTTTTCTTTTCATAATCGCGAGAATGACAGCAATTCCTGTCGCTTGAATGAACGAGTGGCTAGCTCGGCCAGCTTTGGCTATTACAGGAAGTTCTCGTAGAACCTTGGATGCAGCAGAATCATGGTCAAACCCAAATAGAGTGTGGTACCGTAGGTCATTGGGAGAGCAGAGAGGATGTTTGGGGCGTTCATGATTAAGAAGCGAGTTAATTGGTCAGTTGGTTTCACTGTGTGATGTCTGGTAACTTTATTCTTCATCAGCAGGCGTGAATTCTTCTTCAGTCCTCTTTCTCCTCTCCAACTGGGCCATTGTCATGGGGTATTAACGTTTCCTCAATGGAACATGTGCGTCCCATCATGGCATGGGAATTACGATGTGGGAAGGTAAGACTAAGCTGAAATCAATCTGATTATTGGATTCGAAGACGTAAATCTGGTTTGAGTTCGAATCTGTACTATTCGAGACCTAGACGGTCCTCAACTCCGCTGGGTCAAAGAAGTATTGTTGTTAGCTAAGGCTTGTTCTGTTTTAGCGCGGTCTCTCTTTGTTCCAGAAAGTGTATGTATTCTCGTAGTGAGTCATTGACGAAACGTATCCATTCCTCTGGGGTCAATTTAAGGCAAAGTCGTAGCCACTGCTCAAACGTCAAGAAGCATGAACTCGGCTTGATTTCGGCCTCTGGAGAAGACACTCTTGCTCACCAATAATGGGTGCGAGCAACCCCAATAAAAACGAGATTCTAGGGCAAGACATTGGCCAAAGTTCAATGTAACCGCTTAACCGGAGCTTTCTCTGCCCATGCTATCAATTGGTGAAGATCATTCTCCACGTCAAACCGATAGGTCTGGGTGTTTCCTATTTTTCTGGAACGCT
>Ga0315282_10005114_pt1 | contig 22482 bp, 12 predicted proteins | sample YL17G07_20_MG_FD_203693 | JGI IMG/M metagenome (GOLD analysis project Ga0315282, IMG submission 203693) | Sediment microbial communities from Yellowstone Lake, YNP, Wyoming, USA - YL17G07_20 | ecosystem: Environmental > Aquatic > Freshwater > Lake > Sediment | place: USA: Wyoming | collected... | reverse complement strand
GTGGATCTATATCCACCGAGTGCGCGCTCAGTGAGGGAAGTAGAAGTCGAAGAAAATGCCAGTGCAGTCATCAACTGCACTATATGAGGTCGCAGGGGTCCAGACCTGCCAGCCGTTGGTCGTCCATCCGGTCACGGACGTGACCGCCCCGTCCGCCAGCACGTTGGTCTCAAAGGAGGGGTTCGTGATCGAGACGTTGACGATCCCAGCCTGGGCGCTCACGCCGAACATCGCCACGATCACCAACGTCACCACGCCCGCCGCCCGCCGCCTTCGGAGGTAGCCGCCCATCCCCGCCGCCGCCAGGCCCAGCAGGGCCATGGTGGCCGGCTCGGGGATGTCTTCGGCCGTCGCGGCCGAGGGAACAACATCGGCCAGGGTCGCGCCGAAGCGGATCTCGTCGTACGTCTGGGTGACGGGGTTCTGGCTGCCCGGATCCTTGATCATATAGACAGGAAAGCAGTTGATCGCTCCGGGCAGGCTCTGTTGTCCATGGGCTCAGCTTTCCGGTGGTTGGCTGCGCTGAGCGGGCAGGGACATAAGCGGAAGACGGGCTAATTCGAGACATTAAAATCGTTGTCCTTGACGGTCACGTCGGTGCAGGCTTTCTGTGTGAACGGCAAGCTTTCGGTCGTGAAACGGTTGCCGGTGATGGTCAACCCTCGGGCGTTCCTGGCTGAAATGCCGGCCCCGTCGAAGAAGTTGCCGATGATTCGGATGTTCATATGCACCGGTTCGTCCGGATTGTTCGACGAGGTGTGCGGGGCGATGCCGACGCCGCAGCCGATGAACTTGTTGTGGCGGATCGTCATGTCCAGGACGGGGCCGGACTCGAACCATTCTTCGGCGTCGCCCCCGCACAGAACGCCGGGCTCGGCGCAGCGGTTGAAGGTGTTGCCCTCCACCAGAACCTTGCCTCGCGTGGCGACGATGAAGCCGTGGACGGCGGCCATCGTGACGTAGTTGTCGCGGGCGGTGAAGTTGGGACACCACGTGATGTTTTCCACCACGTCGTCGGCCGCCCAGCGCGGCGCCGGGCCGTCGAGCGTCAGCAGCCAATCCCTCCCGGCATCGTCGCCGGGCACCGGGGCGATGGCGGTCACCTTGCGCCGGGAATTGCCCGGGTATTCCCGCATGTTGGCGTGCTGGACGACGGCAAGCACGTCGCCGGGGGCGAACGCGGCAAACCCACGGGACTCCGGGTGCATGAAACGCACGTGCAACTGGCTGTCGCCCACGTTCTCGACGATCCGCAGATACGTGCCGTGGACGTTGATGGCGTCGTCCTGCAAGCCGGAAAACACGCAGGAGTCCACGAGAATGTCTCCCTTGCAGCCGGAGAACTGCATCCCGTCGGCCCAGCAGGGGCAGGTGCGAATCGTGCCGGCCGGCGGGGCAATTCCAAGGCGCTGCAAGGTGATGTTCTCCGTGTACTGGCTGACGATCCCCATGTTGACCATCGCGTAGAAATCGCAGTCCCGGATCACGATGTCCTTGCCGCGGTTGTTGAAGACGGCGGCCCGGTCGCGGAATATCCGGCGGACGTGGAACTGCCTGCCCTTGATCAGCCCGGGATTTCCGCCTGAGAAGATCAGCCTGACCTTGCCGCCGCCCAGATCCTCCGCCCCGGCGCCGGCGAGAATATCCCGCCGGCCCACGCGCCAGCACCGGCCGGTCTCGACAACGGCCTGCTGCGTCAGCGCCCAGCCGATGCCGAGGTCGCCGGTCCAGGCGAACCTGCCCTTGTCGATTTCGTACGTGGAGCCCTCGGCCGCCTGGATGACCGCACTGTTGCCGTCGGCCTCCAGGACGCGGAACTCCGAAACGGTGGGCCTCTTCAGGTCGAACGCAAGGTTCGCATAGGTGGCGTATTCGGCGTGGTTGTTGATGAAATACATCATACGGCCGCCCATCAGAATGAGCGTCTTGCCCGCCCCTTTTACGCCTCCGCCTTGCAGGAGCAGATGCTTGGAGTTCTCGATCATCAGGGCCACCGGCATGGGCGCCGGCGAATCGCAGGAATTCGAGATGTACCACGAGCGGCGCAGCGCCTTGTCCGCGCCGAACTCATGAACGCCAGGGAGGAACCGGACGACGACCGGCTTGTCGGCAGTGCCCTGGGTGGAGGGTTTGAGTGTGATCTCGTGCAGGCCGGGCGCCACCACCACCTGGTCGCCGGGGGCCAGACGCAACGCGTTGACCCTGGCAAACGTCTTCCACGCCCCCGGCGCCGACCTGCCGGCGTTCTCGTCGCCCCCCCTGGCCGGATCGACGTAATACGTCGTGCCGCCCGGCGATGGGACCAGTTTGTCCGCGGGAGGATACAGCGACGGAGGCTCGTGGGCCGCGCCGGCAGCCGCCGGGCCGGCCTGGTCGGCACCGGCGGAAGACGCGGCCGCAACCGAGCCCAGAATCACCGCCGCCACCGTCAGAGGCCAGGCTTTGATCGGCAACGAGCCAGTCAGGAAGTTCAGGGTTTTAGCCATACCGGATACAAACGCCGCCCAAGGCGAGAAGTTACCCAAGAAGAACGATGAAGCCCGCGCCGGAAAAGGCAAAGTGCATGCACAACCGGCCGGATGAAGCCAGCCACCTAGGCGGCGGCTTGGTGCCAATATCGGCGGGGATCGCAACTCGCAATCGCCCGGCGCCCCATGGGCCACCGGGCATTTGTCATTGAACATTTGACATTTGATCCGGATCATCCGTTTGAAAGACCCTTATCCGGGATTTCCCAGATAGCCCGCCCGACTCCGCCGTCGGGCCGGCTTGTTTGTATTGTCCCCCCCCCCGCGAGTTCTGTCAACCCACATTTTGCACATTCTCCTTCCTGATCCAAGGCCCAAATGCCCCGGGAAGAGGGCCGGGCTGCCCTCCAATCCGTCGGGGGGCGACCGCCACTGCGTTGTCTTGGCAGGTTGTGCGCAAAATCACCATTGTCCTCCCGCGTGTTCAATGTAAATGGACGCACCGGCCGATCATCCCGAAGGCACCGGCCCGGTGGCCGGGCGGCACAACCGCCGAATCCGTGCATGTTCACGCGTATCATCGGAAGCACCATTGCGATGGTCGTCGTCCTTGGCTTGGTTGCGGCCTCGGCGCCGGCAGGCCTTGTTGCTCGCTGGAGCTTCAATGAAGGCAGCGGCACGACTACCGGCGACGCCGCCGGGCATCTGGACCCCGGGACCCTCACGCAGGTCAGCGGCGGATTGCCCCTGTGGGTGGCCGGGCGCACCGGCGACGCCGGCGACTACGCGCTGAGTTTCAGCACCGGCTCCACCCTGAACTACGTGAAGGTCAACGACAAGAACTCCTGGCTGGACGCACCGAATGTCTCCAACCAATTCACCATTGCCGCCTGGGTCTATGACCGCGGCCAGACAACCTGGGGACGGATCCTGTCGGGCTCAGGGCCTGCCACCGAGGAATTCGAATATGCCGTCGGCCAGAGCGGGACCGCGACCAAGGACGGGTTTGACCTGTATTTCCGGAGCGGATCGGAATGGGCTCCGACCAATCTGGTTGCCCAAAACCAATGGAGTCACATCGCCGTGACCTATTCGTTCAACCCCTCCACGAACGCAGCTACAGCGACGTTCTACCTTGACGGCCAGTTGAAGAGCACGCAAACCCAAACGAGTGCGGGCAACAAACCCAAGCTCCTCGATTTCGTCCAGATCGGCAACTTTCAGTACAACGGCGCCAATCGTCCTTTCGAGGGCACGATCGACGAACTGCGGTTCTATGACAACGCGATGGGCGGCGCGGAGGTCGCTGCCCTCGGCGCAATCCTGACGGCTACTCCGCCGGCGGGCGGGCAGTTTGACTTCGGCTCCATCGGGCAGGTGTCCATCCCGAGAATCCCATCCGGCAACGCAAGCGGTGAGTTCTTGGGTCTGCCAGTGCGGTGATGGCGACTTCCGTGGCTGATCCGAGCCAGCACATAGCCTCCGGAATAGCCAGAAGTGCGCGGAATGCTTGCTTGGGCGCAGAACGCTCCTGCCCCCCCCACCGACCCGGATTCCTACGAAGTCAGGCTGCTCGCGTATAGCAATGATGCAGCCCGCCCAGATACGCCTTGGCCACAACCTTGCCCTGCTCCGGCGGGCAGACAGCCCGCTGAATCGGCGAATTGCGGTCCAGCGACAAGTGCGCTCGTGCCCCATGGTAGTATTCGATGTACGAGGCCAGAATCCCGCGAAGATGATCCTCGTTCAGCACGATCACGTGGTCCAGGCACTCTCGGTGGATCGAGCCGATCAGCCGTTCGACGTAAGGATTCTGCCAAGGCGCCCGTGGTGCGATGAGCACTTCTTCTATTCCCATGTGCTCGACCCGATCGCGGAAGTCCTGGCCGTAGATGCCGTCGCGGTCTCGCAGTAGAAAACGCGACGCTTGTTCGAACGGAAAGGCTTCGACTATCTGCTGGGCAGCCCAGCGGGCCGTCGGGTTGGTCGTCACGTTGAAGTGAACCACCCGGCGCCGGTCGTGTCGCAGCACCAGGAACACATAGAGCACGCGGAACGTGATGGTCGGCACGGTGAAGAAGTCGATGGCAGCGATCTGGCTGACATGGTTCTTCAGGAAGGTCCGCCAGTTTTGGGAAGGCGGCTTGAGTTGGCGGACCATGTACTTGGCGACCGTTGACTCGGCCACGTTGTGGCCCAGAAGAGCCAGCTCGGACAGAATCCGCGGGGCTCCCCACGTGGGATTCTCCCGGCACATCCGGCGTATCAGGTCGCTGACCTCACGATCCACCCTTGGTCGTCCTGGCTTCTTTCGGGACTTCCACCGCCAGTAGAGCTTGAAGCCCTGCCGATGCCAGCGCGTCACGGTGTCAGGCGGGACGACCAACAGAGCCGATTTCCAGCCCGACCACAAGCGCGACAGCAAGCACAACAGAATCCGGTCTATTCGGCGGAACTTCGGGCGTGGAACTGCTCGGTGTACGACGATCAGTTGTTGCCGGAGCATCATGTTCTCGGCGGCCAAGGCCGCTCGGCTGGCGAAGAACGATCTCAGAAATGCCCAAACCATCCGTAGGATGCCCATCTCCGTGCCTCCGTGCTTGGTAACAAGGCCGGAATCTTACTGCAAAGGCACGCTCCGGGCAAGAAACGTAACTCCTTTAACGTCAAAGCGGACGGAGTTTTCGGGAGGGACACCCTGATCGGAGACGCCAACGGTGATAGCGCAGTGGATGCCGCCGACTACATCGCCCTCAAATGGGCTTTTGGCAGCAGCGTCTCATTGACGAATGCCCCCATCGACTTCGACTGCAGCGGCACGGTTGGCCACGGAGACCTTTTGGCTCTTACAGGAAGTGTAGGGCAGAGCATCAACATGGCCTTCTCTGCCCCAGAACTGCCCGTCGGGGCTGCGCCGATTGCACCATCCACGACTGGCATCGTACCCCCGACGACTCCGGAGCCGGCGGCCGCGGCAACTGAACCCGAACGGCTGCCTGTGCCCGTGCCTGTGGCGGCAGTGGTGGCGGAAACCGAACTACTGCCCATGCTCGTACCTGTGACGGAGCCGGAACTATTGTCTGCGCCCACGTCTACGGCAAATGCACCGGAACCCGACGGCCTGGCTATCGCGGCAAGCGTTTTCGGCAATCGCCTTACGGCGGGCGGGCCGGTCTTGCTGCTGGAGGCCACACAGTCCGCAAGCTTGCAGCCGCCATCGCATGCCGCAGTAAGTCTCGAACCGTTGATGATATTCCCATCGCCTCTACTGCGCCGTGTCTGCGCAGGCCAGGCGGCTACGGACGTTCTCCAACTGGCCGCCCCGTGGTGGAGTAGCAACTCTGCCAGGCACGAGGCGCCCGATGAACCGTGGACGGTGCTGGACGTGGACATTGCAGGCAAGCCGCGCAAGGGCCGGTTTGGTCCCATCGTGCTGGATGCGCTTGCGGTGCCGCTTGCATGACCGCGATTCTCAAATAGCTAAACGAGAGGCGACTTGGTCAGAGCCTCTGTGCCGCTGTTCATGAGAGCGGGGATCCGCGATCCGCGACAATGGCCTTGATGCCTTGCCGAAAGGGACGCGCTCCGGCAGCAGGGTTGTCACACCACGGCCTGGGCATCCCACCGCCGACGCAGTGCCCGCAGCCTCATGGACACCGCGGGGCAGGAAACGCCCAGTTCCTCGGCGATCTCCGTCTGCGGACAGCCTTCGAGCTTCATCGCAACAATCCGCTGGTCCCGCTGGTCGCAGCCGGCGAGGAACTCGGACCAGTCGACCTTCGGCTGTCCATTGCCTGGTGGATCGTTTGCTCCAGTTCTTCGGCCTGGAGTTTTGGGGCGATCAGCGCGGCCATCATCAGGCTCTTGGCCTCCGCCGGCGTGCCGCGGTAGCGATCGACAATCGCCGCAAGTGCCTTGGCACGTTCGGCCAAGGTGGCGCCCTTCGCCGTGAGGTCTCTGTCCGAAAGCAGAAGATCCGCCTCTAGGCGCAGGTCCGCGTACTCGTCGGGGGCCTGGGCCATTTTCTCGCACGTATCGAGAAGCGCCGCCCGATTCCGCTCGGAGTTCTCCAGGCCGAGCAGTCGCTTCTGGCCCTGGAAGACGACCCCCAGCACGCGGTATCGGTTCGGCGCGGCCGGGAACTCCTTCAGAAGGGCTTCGGCCTCGCGGACAATGCTCTTGCACGCCATCCGCCTGCTGACCAGGGAGGCGCCCTCCTCCCTTTTCGCCAGCTCCGCCTCCAGGGCGGCGATTCTGCCGTCCGGTATGGAGCGGGCGGCGCCGGACCCGTCCGGCGCCGGCTGAGTCGATGCGCGCACGTCAGGAGCCTGCTGCGCGGCAGCGGACATTGCCCATACGCACACGGCGGCCAGCAACGTCCCAGCCGTTCTTCCAAGGTTTCGCGACTTCATTTCGCCTATTCCGGACTCCATTTCGGCGGTCCCGCGCGCCGCTTGCGCCGAGGACGCGCACTACTTGCCCGCCGGCGTCAGGGTGAGGTACTTGATGCTCACGCCTTTATTGGGAACCCTGGACGTGAACTCCAGCGCGTTCCTTCCTTCATTCAATTCGATGGTCACCGGCTTGGTGTCCTTCCACATCCCGCAGGTGTAGGGTAACGCGACATCGACCATCGTCCTTCGGTTCAGCCTGAGCATGAGGGTCCTGTCCAGGGTAACCGTAACCACGCGCAGAGCAAGCTCATACTTGCCGGCCGCGGGAGCCTCGACGATGTACCGGATAAGTTCCGGCCGGCCGCCGCCCAGGCTGTAATGCACCTGCACGCCCTTGCCGTCGATCGTCTTCATGAATCGGATCTTTTCCGAGCTCTCTGTGGGCGAAGAGCACGCCGCCGCCGGAATGGTTATCGCGCCGCTTGGGGCGACGGTGATCTTCCTTTCCGTTTCCGGAATCTCGATCGAGGGGATCTTCTCGGCCTCGGTTGCGACGTTGGATTCGGCGAGTTCCGCGCCCGCGCCGGCGACTTCGGCGATCTTGGCGTCTTCCACAATCGCCAGTTCCTTGTAAAAGGCCAGTGCCTTCCACGGGCTGCCGCCGATGCCGTACGCCATGGGATTCACCTTCTCTTCGGCAAACGCGTCGCCAAGCCACTGCGCGCGCAGGACCTTCATGAATTCCTCCGGCTTATCTCGCGCCTGCGTCTCCAGCACGAAGTCCAGGCCGCACCGGCCTCCGTCATGGTTGAAAGTCCAGTGCGCTCCGAACACCGTCACCCACCCATCCGGCGTCCAGTGGCACATGGCGGCATGGCCGGGCTGGGTGGCCCTGCGGGTCGGAATCCCGAAGGAGGATGTTGCCAGCCTGCCGGTGAACGCCCGCGGACCGCACACGCCGCCCTCGAGGAAGTACTCCTGCATCCCCGTCAGCCCAAGGTCCGGCCTGACCGGCCTCTTGACGCCGCTCGTGTAGGGTATGTCGGTCTTCACGATGCGACAGTATCGCCACTTGTAGTCGGAATCGACGATGTGGTCGGGCCGGTAGTTTCGCAACATCTCACGCATCCATGTCACATCCGCCGGCGTGCGCCCGGCATCAGGAAAGACAAAGCGGTAATTGAAGTCGCTGAGGGTATTGAAGGCCGGATCCATCTTGCCGTCCAGGTACGCCTGCTCGTAATTCAGGTACATCTCCACCATCCCGTCGGCAGCCGTACGCGCCGCTTTCGGCGCGTTGCCGTCAGCCTCTTCCGGCGATACCCCCAGTTCGGCGGCCGTAAGCCCTTGTTCTATCGTTCCACTTTTTGCAGGGTTTTCCAGGGAAACCGCCAGCGCCCACCGCTGGAAGAAACCTTCATGAGCGCGCTTGCTGGCCTTCTGGATCGCGGCGTAGATCTCCATCGACTGGCCGTACATGCCCTCGTAGGCGCCGTCCATCGCCATGATCTGACGGATCAGCGCCTCATCGTTGAGCAGCCTGTCCATGAGGGCCTCGCAATCCTTGCTCTGCTGGGCGAACTCCGCGAGTCGGCGGGGCGTAGCGTGCGCGAGCAGAGCGCATTTTGCCAGCTTCGCATCCAGCTTGTCACTGGCAAGGAATGTCTCCACATCCGCCAGAATCGCTCTCGCCGCAACCAGCGATTTCGCCTGGGCCGCGGCGTACGGTTCGTAGCTGGGCGCGTATCGCGGAGGCGCAAGCTTCAAGCCCTGCGGATTCGGCCTCGCAGGCACGGCCGCAACCGCCGCGTGCGCGTCCAGGAAAGCCGCCTTCTTCTGCGCGTCCATGGCCGGCGCGGCGGCCGCAATCTCCGCCTTCAGCAATTCCAGTATGCCGGTGTAGGCCGCCAGAAGCTTCTCCCCCTGCGCCGTAAGAGGCGCCTCATCCTTCATCCTGGCCGCGGAAACGCACACGGCCATCAGGCCCGTCATTATCAGGCAGCATGCTACGCTCGTCGTTCGTCTGCTCATGACTTCATCTCCATCTCTCAGCGCTGGTCGCGCCGTAATGCTGTCAGCTTGGCCTGGAATACTCCGTAGGGCGTGGTGCGATGCGGCGTTGCCGTACCGGCCGCGAGCTTTCGCTCCGCTTGGGCCTCCTCCTTCCGGCCGAGCTGATCGAGGATCGTCGCCCGGATGAGCCGCATCTCCGCCATGATATCGCAGGGGCCCGTCTTTGCGTCGTCAAACGCTTTCTGGTGCTCCACGATGGCCGCGTCGATGTCGGCCAGGGCCTTGTCCCACTGCTTCAGGCCCATGTGCGCCAGGGCAAGTCCGTGAAACCGAGGCCCGGCCCATTGGTATCGCTCATCCTTTTCCGGCAGGAACGGGCCGGAAAAGACGCTCGCCGCCCTCTCGAAATCGCCCTGCCGCAACGCCTCGTACGCCGTCTGCGTTTCACAGACCTCGGTATGGACCTTCATGGCCAGGTACATCGAGAATTCACTACCGTATTCCGCCTTGTATCGGAAGCCCGACGCCTGCCATTGTATGGTCCCGTCGCGGCGGAGCAGAAAGACATTGGGGATGCGATCGGCGGAGAGAATCCCCAGCCGCTGCACCATGGGATTGGCCAGGCCGCCCGGGACCATGGCTACCTGGCGCTTCCATTCTTCCGCCTTCACCATGGCCTGGACCTTGTTCGGGTCGTCACAGAGAAACGCGGCGATTACGTTGAGCTCCTGGTGGATATGACGGTCAGCAAGGTTCTGGGCGCGCTCCATGATGAAAATGGGGGCCTTCTTCTTGGGCCGCCCTTTGGCATCCAGTTCCGGCTGCGTCTTTATGACGTCGGGCGGCTCGACAAACACGAGCAGCGTCAATTGGCCGTTTGTGTCCTTTGGGATGCTCAGGGTCTTGCCGTCGAGCGTCTTGAGCTCGATCGCCGGCATGCGGTCCGTCGACGGGTCCGAACCGTGATTCACAATGTAACTGCGCACCTGGCGGTCCTCGGGGCGGGTGTAGTTGCCTTTGAACAGGCTGTATCGGTGATACCGATCGCGCAGAAACGAAACCAACGACCACAACGCGGGATTGCCCTCGTACGGCGCCTCCATGAACCTGCCGCGGTATCGCTCGTGCAGATCCTTCGCCCCTGCCTCTATGGCCAGGATCGCCGCGGCCGCAACCGCCGATGCCGGCGCCCCCTCGCCGCCCGATTCCTGAACCAGTGCCGACAGCACCGACTCCGGTTTGGCTTCGCCCTGCCGCAGCGATTGCGCAGCCAGGCAGAAGCGGGCAGCGACCCCGGCGGCCCGAGGCAAGTCCCCAGCCAGCGAGGCACGCGACTCCTCGGCCGCCTGTTCGAGATACTTCGGCTCGCCGGCCAGGTTCCACATTCCCATCAGCGAGATGATCCGGCGGTTGCGCACAAGCCACAGGTCCGGGGCCTTGGGGTGTTTCTCGATGGCGTCGCGACAGAGCTTCTCCGCTTTCGTGTAATTCGCCAGTGCCTCTGCAGTTGTCAGTCGATAGCGAAATGGCGGCGGGGTAAAACAGGCCTGGATGGCGCGGAGCGTCTCGGCGGGAACCGACTCGGCCGTGCGTTTCAGCCCGGTCGGCGCCTGCCTGTCCGCACCCATGGAAATCATCTTGAGTTCCGGGGGCAGGGCCGGGTCGAAAGACTCATCCGTATCCGTGACCAGGAAATCGCCGATGAAAAGCGACTGCAACTGCGCGAGATAACGCTCGTCGGAAACTCTCGCATCCTCGATCGCGAAGGCGGTCTTGCGGACCACCGTCGGCGCCAGGACGGCATGCCCGTAGGCGTTGACCAGGATGTCCAGCGGATCGTTCCGTGCATAGGTTTGATAGGTTTGGCTCTTCCTCCCGCCGGGCAGCCGCATGACCGTCCAGTCCAGCCCCCATTGGCTCAATATCGCCTTCCCGCCGTCAGGCAATTCGTCCACATTGAAGCTGAAGACCTCGAACCGGCCCGCATACAGCGCCTGCTGCTCTTTGATCTGCTTCAGGTAGCCCTCGATGCCCGGCGTTTCCCGCGACCAGAACACCATGAGGCACAGATGCCCCAGCCGATCGGCCGGGAAGCGAAGGACCGTGCCGTCGATCCGCGTGAACGTGCCGGCCAGCAGCACGTCCATGCGGGATATGCCGAGGTTCTTCCGAATGAACTCGATAACGAGGGGATCGTCCGCGAAACGTTCGTTCAGGGCCTGGAAGATCTCATCCTCCAGGTCCGGCGCTTCGAGCTTCGGGGCGATCAGGGCGGCCATCATCAGGCTCTTGGCCTCCGCCGGGGTGCCGCGGTACCGCTCGATGATCGCCGCCAGCGCCTCGGCTCGCTGGGCCAGCGTGGCGTCCCTGGCCGTGAGGTCTCTGTCCGAAAGCAGCAGGTCCGCTTCCAGGCGAAGCTCGGCATACTCGTTGGGGGCCTGGGCCAGCTCCTTGCACGTGTCCAGAAGCTCGCCGCGGTTCCGTTCGGAATTCTCCAGGCTAAGCAATCGTTTCTGGCTCTGAAAGACGATCGCCAGCACGCGGTATCGGTTGGGTGCGCCCGGATGGGCTTCGAGAATCGCCTTTCCCCGGCGAGCCAGGCTCTTGCAGGCCATCCGCATCTCGGTCGCCGATTTCCCCGCCACTGGCTGGGCCAGTTCCGCGGCCAGCGATGCGATCTCGCTTTCGGGAATAGTCGCAGCGCCGGCCGGCTCGGACGCCGGCGGCTGGGCCGAGGCCACGTGTGCGAATGCCAACAGGACAACGAGGCATGCGGCTGGAGAATCGTATTGTCTTGTCCGTCGCGTCATGACCTCACCGCTCCGCCTTCATGTTCAACGCATTCAATTGATCGTGGAATGCCCCGTAACGAGTCGCGCGGTGGGCCGAGGACGCGCCGGCCGCGGCCTTTCGCTCCGCTTGTGCCTCTTCCTTTCGGCCAAGCTGATCGAGGATCGTCGCCCGGACGAGCCGCATCCCCGCCACGCATGAACACGTGCATGGGTTCTTGTAGTTGACCACGATCTGGTGTGCCTCGATGGCCGCGTCGATGTCCGCCAGGGCCGCCTCCCAGTTCTTCAGCCCCACGCAGGCCAGGGCCCGCCCGTGAAGCCGGGGCGCACTCCATTCGTCGAAGCTGGGTTTCTTGCCGGCTGGCTGAGACGGCGGCGAGAAGAGCCGCACAGCCTCCTGAAGCCGGCCCTGCTTCATCGCCTGGAGCGCGACTTCCATTTCGCACGAATTGACGTTCGCGCTCATGCCGAGATCGATCACGTGCATCAATTCGCCGATGCCTTCGCTCCGGAGCTGCGGATGCACGATTCCCGAGATCGTCCACGCGATCGTCCCGTCGCCGCGAAGGAGGGCGACGTTCGGCACGCGATCGGCGCTGAGGATTCCCAGGCGCCGCACAAGCGGATTCTTCAGCCCGCCGGGAACCATGACCGCCTGACAGGGCCACTTGCACTTGTCCATCAGCGCCTTGACGCGGGCCGCGTCGTCGCACAAAAAGGCCGCGATCACCTTGACCTTCTTGTCCGCGTGCTCGTCGGCCAGTTGGAAGGCCCTCTGCATCATGCCAGCGGTCTGTATCTTTTTGCCTCTGGAATCTTCGGTGACCGACCCGTTGATCGCGACCGGAAAGTCTGCGCTGGGGTCGGCGGGCGGCTCGACGAACATGAGCAGCGTCAAATTGCCCTCCGTGGCCTGCGGCAGACTCCATGTGCCCCCGGTGAGGGCAATGAGATCCGCCTTCAACGGACGGTTCGCGTCCCCAGCCGCATCCTGCGTGGCGGCGTTGTGCCGCAGACCAGCGCGATCGGCTCGGCGTGTCTGACTCGGGGGATGATAGTAGTTGGCCCGGAAGAGGCGGATGATGTGGTTCTGATCGCGAAGAAACGAAATCACGGGCCACAGCGTCGGATTGTCGTTTTGCTCTTTCAGCAGTATCTCGCGGTAGCGGCTGTGCAGACCGCGCTCGTTGGCTTCCATCGCCAGGATCGCGGCGGCCGCATACGCCGAGGCCGGAGCGCCGGCTCCTCCGGCCGCCTCGAGGAAGGCGGCAAGCACCGACTGCCGATCGCGGTCGCCCTGACGAAGCGCTTCCTTGGCGAGGCAGAACCGCGGGACGACATCGGCCCCGCGAGGCAGCCTTGCCGTCAGCGCCGCCCGCGACTGCCTGGCGGCGTCTTCAAGGTACATCGGCTCGGTGGCGAGGTTCCACATGCCCAGCAGGGCGATGATCCGGCCGTTGCATACCATCCAGAGATCCGGCGCCTTGGGGTGTTTCTCGATGGCGTCGCGGCACAGCTTCTCCGCCTTCGTGTAATGGGCCAGCGCCTCCGCCGTTGTCAGTCGATACCGGAATGGGGGCGGGATGAAGCAGGCCCGGATCGCGCCCAGCGTATCTGCGGGAACCGATTCCGCAGTGCGGCCGGGCTTGTCTTCCAGGCCCGTGTCGGCCACCAGGAAATCGCCGATGAAGAGCGACTGCAACTGCGCCAGGTAACGCGCATCATCGAGGCTCTGCTCCAGAGGCGTCTCGCCGTACGCATGATTGCCTGGCGAGTCTTTGATCTTGGCGAGCTCGCTGATGAAAGTCGGAACCGTGAAGGCGTGCCCGTGCGCATTGACCCGCAGGCTAAGGGGGTCCCGTGTCGCGTAGGTGCGATAGACCTGGCTCTGTCGTCCCTCGGGCAAACGCAAAGCTGTCCAGTTCAATCCCAGGGCGCGCAGCGTCTTTTCTCCCGCGTCAGGCAGCCGGTCCAGGTTGAAACTGTAGATGTCGAGTTGGCCCGGATAACGGGATTGCAGTTCCTTGACGGCAGCCAGTTGCTTTTCGATGTCCGGCGTCTCTTTCGACCAGAAATACATCAGGCAGGTGTGGCCCATCGCGTCCATCGGAAACGAAAGCGAGACGCCGTCGGCGCGCGTGAACGTGCCCGCAAAGAGCAAATCCAGGTTGCTGATCCCGAAATTCTTGCGGCGCCATGCAATGACGGCAGAATCGCCCCCGTAGCGTTCGGCTAGCGTGTCGAGGAGTTCTTCTTCCAGGTCGAACGCTTCGAGCTTCGGGGCGATCAGCGCGGCCATCATCAGGCTCTTGGCCTCCGCCGGGGTGCCGCGGTAGCGATCGACAAGCGCCGCCAGCGCCTTGACGCGTTCATCCAGCGCGGCATCCCTGGCCGTGAGGTCTCTGTCCGAAAGCAGCAGGTCCGCTTCCAGGCGAAGCTCGGCATACTCGTCGGGGGCCTGGGCCAGTTCCTTGCACGTGTCAAGAAGCTCGCCGCGGTTCCGCTCGGAATTCTCCAGGCCCATCAGTCGCTTCTGGCTCTGAAAGACGATCCCCAGCACGCGGTATCGGTTGGGTGCGGCCGGATGGGCTTCGAGAATCGCCTTTCCCCTGCGGACCAGGCTCTTACAGGCCATCCGCACTTCGACCGTCGATTTCCCCGCCGCTGGATGGGCCAGCTCCGCGGCCAGGGATGCGATCTCGCTTTCGGGTACGGGGGAAGCGGCGGCGGGCGCCGACGCCGGCGGCTGGGCCGCGCAGACGCAAGCGGCCGCCAGCACGACGGCCAGGCTTGCGAACCGGCGCCCTCGCGTCTTGGGGACTCGTGTCACCTGCATCTTCTCCTGTTGTCCAAGGCCCACTCCCCGCGACCCCTGATGAATCACCTCTGGTAGATCGGGATATACCGGTGCGGAGTCGCCAGGATGATGATGGCCATGGGAGTCTCGTAGGAACTACCCCAGGAGCCATTGGGCTGCTGTTTGCTGATCAGCGCATCGCGGATCCGGGGATACCACGAGGCATATTGCTCATCGCCCGCCTGGACCATGGCCTGTATGGCGTAGTAGTGCGCGTAATAGTAGTAGCCGCCGCCGGTGAATATGCCCGGAGCCTGCTTCTCGAGATAGCGAAGGGCCGCGGCGACCATTTCGGAATCCCGCTGGCCCGCAAGCTGGGCGGCGTAGGCCCCGCCGGCGGTGCAGGCGATCGTCGGGGCGCCGCCGCTTCCGTTTGCAGGATAGGTGAACCCGCCGGTCTGGGCGTTCCACGCGCCTTCCAGGTACGAAACGACTTTCTTGATCGTCTCGCTGGGAACCGCGATGCCAGCCTGGCGCGCCGAAGCCAGCGAGACAAACACCATTACGGTGACCGACGTGTCCTGGCCGGCGTCCACCTGCGGCTGGTACCGCCAGCCTCCGCCTTCGTTCTGCGAACGCAGAATCACCTTCACCGCCGCCTCGAGCGCCTTCTGGATGGCGTCGTCGTCCGCCGCGTCCCGCGTCATGCCCCACAGCTCGGAAAGGGCAAGCGTGGCCAGGCCGTGCTCGTACATCACCGAGCCCAGGTACCCGTCGGGCGCGGTCTTCGCCTTCTTCAGAAGGAAGTCTTTGGCGCGGTCCAGTTGCTTTCCGTACGGACCGGAACCGGGGAAATGCGCCTGGGTCATGAACGCCATCAACGCCAGCGAGGTGATGCCCACCTCGTGCCTACCCTCCCCGCCCTCGTCCCAGGATCCGTCGGGCTTCTGGACGGAAAGAAGGTACTTGAGCCCGCGGTCGATGGCCTGGGAAGCCTTCACGGTCAACTCCGGTGCGCCGTCTCCGCCAGAGGCCTTTATCTCGGCCGGCTGCGTCTCCGGGGCAGCGGGAACGACAACAGGGGCCGCGGTCTTCGGCGCGGCCTTCGGCGTCTTCTTCGCGGCGGCCATCAAGGGCGCAGCCGCCAGGGCCGCCGCAACGAAGCACGCGACGAGGACCTGACACCGTCTGCGGAATACATTGCTGTCGCCGCGTATGCTCATCGTGCCAGCCTTTCGTAGTAGTCCTTGAGAATGGCCCGGTATTCCAGGGGCAACTCCCTCGCGAAGTTCTCGTTCAGGGCGGCCCGATCACGGCGTCCCAGCACTTCCCAATCCTGGCGTCCGGTCTTCGGCAGCTTTCCGCTGACGGCGCCCGGCATGAACATGGAAATATCCTGCTCCGTGACATCATAAATGGGATCTGGCGGAGGCCCTGGATCTTGCGGGCCGGGGGGCACCGGCACTTCCACATACTTTGCAATGTACTCGACAATGAAGTGACGCAGGACGTCCCCGGCCTCCTGCTGCCGGACGACCGCCTCGGCAAGAGAGGAGGCGTCCATCTTCGCGGCGGCGTCGGCAATGTGCCGCTGCGCCGCGACAAGTTTCGGATTCGACTGGCTGCGCGGAATGAACCCTTCGCATCGTTTCTCGAACTCATGCTGCTTCTTCGCGAGGCTTGCCGCCTGCCCCGGCGAGGCCGTCTGCGTCCGCCTGTACAGGCCCTTCTGACCGGCCGCCATGCCCAGCACATCCAACAAGAGCTTCACCTCGGGCGCCGGCTCCTGGCCCGGAGGCGGAGGGCCGAGAACAACCGAAATACGCTTCATCAGCTCGAACACGTCGGCCGCGTCGGCCTGGAGCGAATCGGATGCCTGTTTCATCTGCTGCACAGCCGCCGACCTGTCGCCGGCGTCGAGCCGGGCGATCGCCTCCGCCATGCATTTCGCGGCGCCGCCGAAACGGTCCTGCCCTGTTGCCCTGGCAAACAGGCCCACGAGCGCCTTCGCCCTCGACTCCAGCGCACGCTGCTCGTCGAGAAGTCCCCGAACGGGCGCGTTGCCCGGCGCTGCCTGGGTCTTCTCGTACAGCTCAACCTGTGCCGCGTGCAGGCTCACGGCCTCGGCCAGCGATTCATGCACAGATTCCGTTACTTCGAGGATGTAACCGTATTGCGGCGTCAGAGCATCGAGCTTGACTTGAAGATCGTGAATCGCATCGGCCACGGCGCCCTGGGCGTCTATCGCTTCGTTGACGTCCTTTGTTTCCAGCGCGGCGGCGGCCGAGTCCATATCCGTCTTGGCGAAGAGCATCCCGGTTCCGGACTCGATCTTGTGGGCCAGCACGTCCAGGGAAGTCAGCACGGCGTTCACGGCATGAACCAGGTTCTTCTGGGGCATGACGAGGGCCTGGAATTCCTCCGGCTTGGCCTTTCGCGTGGCGGCAATCAGGTCGCGCTGCTCGGCCTCGATATCGCTCACGTATTGACCCGGCACCATCGCGTTCCAGGTGTCCACCGCCACTTTGACAAACACGGAAGTCCTGTTCGACTGATCCGTGAGAATGTTCCCGGCGCTCTTGAGTGCCTCAATGGCCGCCTTCACGTGAACGACCGCCTGCACCGGCCGGTTGTCCCGGAGCAATGGGACGGCATCCGTCATGGAACGTGCCGCCCTGTCGAGTCCGTTTTGAACGGGCAGCAACTCTTCGGGCCGTATTGCCAGTTGTGTGCTCTTCTGGATGACATCCGTCCGGAACATCCGGATGTCATCGGCCAGCTTCTGCTGCAAGTCGGCCAGGTAGGCCGAATCGGTCTTGTCTCCGGCGGCGTCTTGCGTCTTTTCGAGCAGGCCGAGCTGTCGCTCCTGGAATTGGCCGATCCTCGTCGCGCCGTCTGCGCACATGTCGACAAGGCCCGACATCCGCTCGATCTCCGTCATCGCCTCGATGCGCTGCCGCGCGACCTCCGCCAGGTCCTTGAAGGATTTCTCCGCCCGCTGCTGCTCGGTGACGGCGGCGTCCCGGTTGGCCGCTTCCACGCTCGCGGCGGCCTTCTTCGTGGCTTCTTCCGCGGCGGCCAGCAGGTCCGCGACCGGCGGCGCCGGAGGCAGGAGGACATCGAACAGGCGCGGGCGAGGCGCGGGAACCGACGGCATCAGCAGCAACTGGAAATTCCTCTGGAGCGAGACCTGCGCCAGGCCGATCCGCGTTCGGCGCTTGTTGAACTCCTCGCTTGTCAGGGCGGCCAGCTCTCCGCGAAGCGCCTCTTGGGCGCTCGCCTGCGAAACGAACAGTTCGTGGGCCTTGCCCATCGCCTCGTATTCCGATCCGACCCGCAGCCGGCACTCCGCCCGGAGCAGCGCCTGGATCACCTCCGCCTGGAGGCGTGCCGCGTCGGCGGCCTTGCCTTCGCGAATCAAGGCGATGGCCTGGCGCATCTTGGTTTCGCCTCCGTCGGCGACCAACTGCTTGGCCAGTCGCGACAGTTTGAACGCCATCAGCGCGTCGGCGATGGTGCTCTCCTTCTCCCGCGGCGTCGCGGCCAGAAGACGGACTAGCCATTGGGCGAGCTGCTCCTGGGCCTTCGACAGGGCCTCGGGGCCGTCACTGGCGGCCTTGCCCGGCAGGATGGTTCTCAGCCGCAAGGACGCCTGCGTCTGGGCGGTCGCGTGCAGTTCGCGGGCCATGATTTCGACAGCTTCCCTGTATCCCAGTTGCAGCACCAAGCATCCGAGCTCCCGTGCGGCGGTGTTCACCGTGTGCACCGCGGGGGCCGGATCGGCAACCGCGCCGGAGGCGTCTTTCCCGGAGACGGTGGCAAGGGACCTCAGGCCGGCCGCCGCGCCGCCGACGTGCTCGCTCGCGATCGTCTGAATGCTCGATCGCAACTGGGCCAGCAGCGTGGAATGCGTCTCTTCCGGGATGTTGTTGGCGGCCAGGTCTTCGGTCAGGTAGCCCATTTCTCCCGCGATCGCGTCCATGCGCTCCCGGATCAGGTCCTGTCGAACCGCCTCGAGCTGGCAGGTCTGGATGAAGACGTCGTCGGACGGATCGATGCGGCTGATGACATCGTGAACCGCCCGCTCCTCGCGATAGACGGTGTGAAGCCGCGAAAGCAGACGCTGCTTCTGTCTGGCGACATGCTCAAGGTAGGCTTCCTTCGAGAGCAGCGACAGGCGTCGCGACTCGGATCTCGCGCGATGCGGCCCGTTCGCGTCCGGGTACCGGTCGGCCAGCTCAATGCCGAACGAGACGGTGTCCCCGACGGCGAGCTCGGTCAGCACGGAGCGGTAATCCCAGTCGACGCGTTGTTCGCTGCCGTCGGCGAGTGCCGGTGCGGGAAAGGCGACCTTCACTTCGTCGGTCTTGTTGAGGCGATAGACAATCGCCGCCTCGCCAATGCCGTGGTCGTCTCTGCCGCGGAAGGCCAGGTCGAGCTTGCGTCCCAGGGTCGCATAGAGGTCGCCACGGGGCGAGGTGAGTTCGACGTGCGGCGGCTGGTCCGGCGACACCTGCATGTAGTACCGGGGGCTCGTGAAGGAGAAGCCGCGCTCTCCCTCCACCCAAGAGAAGCTGTAGGCCCGCGATTCCATGGCGATCCGCCGCATCGTCACCACGCGCCCGTCCTGGCTGATGTCCAGCGGCAGCGGCGGCTCTCCGGCGGAAACGAAATCCGCCTTGCGGACCGGGCGGTCCAGCGTGAGCCGCCACCGGATGCCGGTGCCTTCGGGAACGGTGACCGTCAGCGCTTCGACGGTTTCGGTCGGACGGTTCGTATAGGACGGGAAATCGAAGCTCAACTCGGCCCGCTCGATGCGGGGAGAAGCGATCACCCGCACGGACTGCCACGAGCTCCGTGCGTCGCCGGCGATGAAGCCGTATTCGAATCCGCGGAAGACGGATTCCATGTTGTACTCGCACGAGCCGTCGGTGATCGCCAACTCGTGCTCGCGGGACTTGCCCGTCCCGGTCCGCAGGGCGAGTTTCGCGTGGCTGGGAATGACGCCCGACACGCGCGCGAAGACCCGGGCACTTTCGCCTTCCTTCACAACCATGTCGCCGCTGGCCACGTCGATCAGGGTCCGCGTGGGATAGCGGACCGACAGCCACGGGGCGAATATCCGCCACGCGCCCGCGGCCAGCAGCGGGCCGTTCACGAAGGCGAAGACGCCGAGGATCAGTGCCAGGCCGAGTACGACCCCCGCCGGGCGGCGGAGCGATTGAAAACCGACGATATCCTCCGCTCGCAGCCGGGCGGCGGCTTCTTCGGCCCGGCGGCGGGTCACGCCGCACAGGGACTCGGACATCCCGCGGGGCGCCCCGGCCTGTTGGAACTGGACGGCGGTGACCAGCAGGCTCTCCAGGCCGCCGACGTGCTGCTCAATCCGCAGCGCCGTGTGCGCGGCGTTGAAGGCGCCGGCGTGCCGCCACCCGCCGCGCCAGGCCTTGTACAGCGAAACGCCCAGCAGCGCCACGAGGATCACCACCCGCCCCGGTGCGGGCAGGTCCGTCAACCAGTCGATCGCCACTGCCGCAAGAAACAGCGGTACGATCCACCGACAGCACGCCAGCGCGCCTGCGGTAAGGTGCAGGGTCTGTCCGCGCCGCCACACGGCCGTCAAGCGCGAAAACAAGCTCTCTTCCTGGCGATGTTCCATCACGGCAGGTCGTACCTCCTTCGCACGATCCATTCCAGACCCATAAGGGACACAAGCAGGAAGGCGATCAGCCCGTTGTCCCACAAGGGGACTTCCGTATGCACCGTGGTCGTGTCGGGTGTGCGGTTCAGCAGGGAGGGCAGTTTCTCAAGCTCCGTGATGCGGAGGCACTTTCCGCCCGAGAGATCCGCAATCCTCTGCAAGCCTTCGAGCTGCATGTCCGTGTTGGCCATTTCCGGCTTGATGTCCGCGACCTGGAACTCGGTCGTATTGGAAATAGAACGATCGCCGGAGTTCGCCTCCATTCGGTAGCGGCCCGGACGCGGGGGCGAGAAGTAACCTTCGTACATCCCGGGATTCTCCATGTCGGGCCGGAGGGTGACCCGTTGAGCCTGGCCGCCCACGCCGTCCAGCGCGGTGACCGTCACGTCGAAACCCGACTGCCGCACCGGCTCGAAACGGTCATCCAGCACGTGGGCGTACAGCAGCGCCTGGCCGCCGATGGGGTACGTGGCCCGGTCCGTCTCCAGGCGGATTCTCTTGTGCTCACCCATGAGCCGCGACAACGTCAGGAACTGAATGCACTGAGACCAGACCCGCCAGTGATACTTGTCGCCCGTCTTGAAGCGAAGCAGCCACAGCCGGTCCGTTCCGATGAGCATGCACTTGCCGGTTCCGTATCGCTGCCAGGCGACCAGCGGGAAACGATCGACGCGGGAACGAGCGTCGGACAACTCGACCAGCACCGTCGCGCCGGGCCTGGGACCCAGAATCGGCGGGATGCGGTCCAGCGGCGCCACGCGGCTCCATAGGAGATCGTTCTTGTCCGAATCCGTCTCCAGCGTCATGACCAGGCTGCTGCTGCCCTCGGGCGTCAGCACGGGATACACGCTGTCATCCACGTCCTGCCAGGTGCCCCCGGACTCGAACCGCACCGGAAGCATGCGCTCCACCGGGGTCCCCGCGTAACTGGTGGGCGCGAACCGCGAGCCGCACAACATCAGCAGCGATCCGCCGCGATCCTTGACAAGCTCCTCCAGCCGGAGGAACTCGTCGGCCGTGAAGAAGGCGGCATCCACGTCGCCCAGGATGACCAGGTCGTACTTGAACGCCTCCTCGCGCTTCTCGGGAAAACGGGTGATGTATTCGGACGAGTTCCGGGCCATTTCGGGCTGGGCGCGGGTCGCGACGAACGTCGCGTTGATGCGAGGGTCGCGCTTCAGCATCGCCATGAGATAGCGGTACTCCCAGCGGGCGCTGCCTTCCATGCACAATACGTTGATCTTTTCGTTCACGACCCGGACGCTGCGCTGGACGCGGTTGTTCTCCGAGGTCGCCTCGTCGGCAAAGGGCGCGAGGGATATCTCGACCTGGGCGGCGCCCTTCTCGTGTACGTCGACGTTGAAGAAGACCTCCTCGAATTGCAGGCCGCCCTTCAGGGTGACGCCCTGCTGGGCCACGCTTCTGCCATTGAGCCGCACCGTCAGGTCGGCTGTCCGCTTCTCGTAGCCCTTGGACTGGATCTGGACGCGGACCGGAACCTTGTCGCCGGAGAAGGCGACTTCCTGCATGATGATGTTGCGGATGGAAACGTCGTCAGGGGAGGCAATCCCCATCGGCACCGGGTAGACTGGAATGCCCCTCCTGCCCAGGTCGTAGATCGCGGCCTCGCCCTGCCGCGAAGACGTGTCCATCCCGTCGGACAGCAGCACAATCCCCGCCAGGGGCGCGCCACGGTCGGTTTTGGCGGCTGCCTCCAGCGAGTCCGCTATGAACGTTCCCGGCTCGGATGCCTTCAGGTCGGCCAGGCCCTCCGCGGTCTTTCCCTTGCCGTCGCCCAGCGTGCGAAGCGTCTTGCCGAACGCGAGGTAGCTCACGTCTAGGTCCGTGCCGATCGACTCGAACATCGCCCGGGCCGACCGGGACACCAGGCTCTTGGCCAGGTCCAGCCGGGATGCGGCGGCGATGTCGCGGCGCTGCTTGGCGTCGAGCGACATGCAGGCGTCGTTGGCGTCGCCGGCGTCTGAAAACGGAAGGATGTCCAGTGCGGCGGCCGCCTCGACAAGGTCCGCGGGCTGGATGCGCTGGTCCTTTACGGACATGCTTTCGGACACATCCACCAGCACCTGCAGGCGGCGCGGCTGGGTGCGCTTCCGCTCGACGGCCACCGTCGGCTCGAACAGGGCCGTGATGATCAGGCACAGAACGACCAGCCGGGAAGCGGCCAGCAACACGCGGACCCACGTCGGCAGGCCCCATCCCCGGCGGTAGAGGTAGGCGGTCAGGGCCACGGCGGCCGCGAAGGCCGCCAGCATGACGGCCGTCGGCACAGGACGCGCCCAGAGGAACTGTTCGACCC
>Ga0315282_10005113_pt1 | contig 22482 bp, 18 predicted proteins | sample YL17G07_20_MG_FD_203693 | JGI IMG/M metagenome (GOLD analysis project Ga0315282, IMG submission 203693) | Sediment microbial communities from Yellowstone Lake, YNP, Wyoming, USA - YL17G07_20 | ecosystem: Environmental > Aquatic > Freshwater > Lake > Sediment | place: USA: Wyoming | collected... | reverse complement strand
CGAATCCCAATAGCAGTGACCTCTGGCAGGATCAACCAGAATCTGGCACACTATTATTGATATAGAAATTGGTGGGTGAATCAAATATCACCAATCACGTCGATCGTCAGATTCAAGAGCGCGCAAGGTAGCTCCCTCAGAGCATCTTGATTTTCTTGAACCTCCACTTCTACATATACCCCGGAATCGAAATGGCCTACTCACAGACTGTCTAAATGACATACTCTCATAGACCGACCGGAATGATCCGGGACATTGCAATTTTATGAGGTTATATTCGAGGTAACCTCACCGTATATCATTATCATATATAAACCTTACATATATTCTTTGCGGTCCCAGCAACCAAATTTGTAGAAAAAGATTATAAACTTATCCAGCTCGTGAACAAAAAAGAAAGAAATCGCGTGTTGCCTATAAATCAACGAATGTTGTTGAAAGTGTGTTAGAGATACTTGATTTGTTCTTTGATATGGGGGTTTCTGACGCTTTGCCGTCGAACGGTAATTATGGTTTCTAAGAGCTCAAAACCTGCAACGTAACCTGCAAAGTGCTCATTGAATCGTTCACAGAATCGTTTCGCGGTGACAAGACTATCGGTCCAAAAACTGAAAATCCCGTCAAAACTCCCATGCACAAATTCTATGTTTTCAATTCGAATGTAAGAATCAGGGAGAAGATCATCAAGCCGTGTTGTCAATATTTCATTAATTGTCTTTTTCTCAATTGGAGTAGGTGTTCGTTTCACCAGCAACGTAAAATGCTTCAGGTGATACGTTTCATCATCACAGATAGCGGTGTATCCCCAGATGATTTTTTCTTTTTCTAATTTTTTGATGATACGCCAGACCTTCTGCCGTGAAAAGCCACATTTTTTTGCTATACCATCAATGTTTTCATGTGCATTTTTTTGTAAGACTGCTATAATTTTGTGCTCATCAGTAATAAGTTGTTCATTGCTACTTTTCGGCATATGCATATACCTTATTTTTAATATTACCTATTATACTATGATACGATATCTTTTGTAGATGAAAAACTTTCCTATGACCTCTTTGAGTGCGGAATTTAGAGGAACTTAATTTGTTCATTAATGCGGGGATTCTTGAGAGACTGTTTTCTCTCGGTGAAAATGTTTTCTAATAGCTCAATGCTTGCGGTTAGCTCACTGTAATGATCTTTGTATCATTCACAATAGCGTTTTGCAGCGATTAGGCTCTCTGTTTGAAAGGTCACAATCCAGTCGTATATTCCATGGACATATTCAATGTTTTCGATTCTAACAGGGGCATCAGGAAAGAGGTCTTCGAGTCGTGTAGTTAATATCTCTGTAATCACTTTTTTTATGAAGTGGCATGGTGGTTCGTTTGACCAGTATTGTAAATTGCTTGAGATTTAAGGATTCATTATCACAGATAGCAGCGTACCTCCAACGTGTTTTATCCTTCGCAAGTTTTTACGACACACCAGACTTTTTGTCATGAAAAAACCGCATTTATTTGCCATGATATCAATACTTTCATTTGTATTTTTTAACGCACATCTAGGATCTTTTGTTCATCTTTAATTATTTGTTGAAGACTGCTTTTTGGCACGTTTGTTTCTTCTTTTTTTATAAGATAATAGAAGATATTGTTCTAAAATTAAAATAAGTATGTCTTGCAGGTTTATTAAAAAAAAGAGGTGGACTGAGCGGAGTCCACAACCTCGCTCTTGGAGGTTTTCCAACCGAAACTTTTCAGGTTGTTGGTCGTTTCGGATTCCTGCTCAACTCTTTCTTTTTTTCTTTTTTTGTGACCAGTAATTATTATTTGTATTATAACTTTTTTTGGAGGTGTTCTATCGACTATGCGGAGTAGTAGAATAGATGATGGATTGAGTGATTTTTTCAAACAGAAAATCAACTATGCAGTTGTGATTAATGGCGACCTCGACTCTATCGAACGATTAAAACATTTCCTGGCTGACGAGGGATTTCGTGTCATTTACCAAAGAGCATCCCTTGGCAAACTCATCGTAAATGAAGAAAAAGAGTTCGATACTGTAAACGGCTCCTGGAAACCACGTGGTAAGGAATTAGGTTAATTTGTTGGTTAACATCGACGAGGTATCTGTGTGAAAGAACGTGTGTCAATCAAGGAAGTCTACGAACGACTGATTGGCATACATCCTAATTGTAATGGTTATAAACAATATGCAAAGCAAATTGCATTGGAAGTAAAGGTGAGTTCTGTTTGCATCCATAAAAAAATTACAAAATTGAAAGATGATGGATATATCGTTCCAGAAGGAAAAAGAACAACATTTATATATTATTCTCCGACAAAAAAGATGCCCCCTAATGAATGGTTAACAAAAAATAATAACCACGCAGGCGGGGGGACGTATCAGTGCTCGAAATCACAATGGTCGTGTCCTATTATCAAATTACCACCACCATCACAATTAAAAGGATGGGAGATGCGAGAGATGCAAAATGGTGTGATGCAGTTTCTGCTCATGTATCCCTTTGTAAAGCCCGTTGATGGTTTTTTACAGTTTCGTATTCTTGGTAAGCGGAATTATACAATATCAGTTGACTTTTCAAGAATCAAATTAACAGAGGAGGATGTTATAAACAGTAAAACAAGTCCTCCGACATGGGTAGGAGACTTTGTAAAAATGGCTCTTCAATGGGTCAAAAAGAAGTATAATATTGCCATGGACGTAAATGATGTGCATCTGTCGTTTCCCGCTCATTCAGAAACCGAATTACGTGATGCAGATGCAAAACAATTTGTTGCTAACGCACAAGTCATTGTTATCTATCCAGATGGGCAAAAAATAATGTTGGACCGTTCAAAAAACAACGACAGATTTGAGTCTACCTTTCCTTCATGGTTGAAAGAATACATAGACCTGCCATCATATCGAGAGAGATTCAACAAATTGGAAAACGAAATACTTCCGAGGATTTTGAACATAGAGGATAAAATAAATGAAATATACAAATCAATAGAGGAACAAAAACAGATTGCTATAAAACGTATGATAGAAAATTTGGAACGAGGGATATATTGTTAATACTGTGGGTTGTTTCCCGTCATTCCCTCGCAACAGAAATAAGTTGATAGGATATTGTAGTAAATATGTTGTCAAATACCGAGCGAAAATTTCTGCGTGGAACCAGTTCATTTGATTCACAATATGAAAGAGTAATTAGTAGTCGCATTCGTCAAAAAACCGAGAAAGCACGGAAAGACCTCATGCTCATCTGTGAGAACTACGACCGACTCCGAACATCGAAAGGTGGTCGAAGGTGTAATGCGAAGATGCAAGAAGTCTGCGAAAGGATATTACTTTAACTTTCTACAGAAGTAGACGATACTTTTTCGTTATTCTCTCAAACTGCTGTCGCTTACTCCTGTAGAAATTCTTTTTCGTATCTGTTGTATTATGATATATCTTCCAAGGACGTCATTAAAACATGTCGCCCACTCCTGTGCAAATGTATTGATGACTGCGAAAATAATAATATTTTGGTCCTATGCCCATGATACCCTAACAAAAGAGATATACAAGTGACGCAATTTTTTCTATTATTGTTGAATCCTGATAGCATTTATCGGCAAAATTAAGGTGGCTATATCCGCCAATCAGGAGAGAAGAATGTATAAAAAAGGAATATTAAAAGCAAGGATATTGCAAGGAATTTATCTATCGGATTCACCAGCGACAATTAGTTGGCTGGAGGGTGCAACAGGTTATCCACTTTCATCAGTCAAAGATTGTGTTGCACGGCTGGTTGTTGAGCGATGCATCGAACGGAGAAAAATTAAATGGGACGGCATGGAACCCACGGATTTTAAATTATATCCATTGGGCAGGTCACCAATGTTTTATTACATGATAAGAGACCGTGGCTTGCAGAAACTACGTTATTACGCCGATATTGGTCTTATTGAATTGTGACATTGTTTTTTGTTGTTTCGACCTATTAATACGAATTTATTCCCGTGGGACCCCAACGACCCCAACAAACAATATAAACAGTAAAAATTATTTTAATTTGGGCGAAGAGTTTTTCTCCCAACCCATGGTTGTGTGCGATGAGGAAGAAAGCCTCACAATACTTTTCTTCTTCCTCTTCGCAAGAAACAGGAGACAAGAATGCCAAAGAAAAAAAGAGAAGTCGAACGACAGCCCGAGGGCGAAGAAGTAATGCTGGTCTGCCAACCAACGAATGATACTAATGCAGAAAGCGATGTCTTTGAACTTCGATGCTCAAAGTTCATCCGAACAGAGGGTGAGTCGACTTCAGAAAAACAATAAACAAAAGGTCGTAGATAGACGCTGGTGGAAGGTGAGGAGCACCAGCATATATTTTTTAGAACTATATCAATAGGAAAATACTACCTGCGACGTTTACGTTTCCATAAAATGATTAAACCCCATGCCGAAACAATAATGATTGCACTCATTAATGCATAAAATAGCGGTGCATTGATTATATCCTCGACAAGCGTATGATTTTTCACAGTAACGTTGACATAATGTTGTGGTTGTTCTTCTGAAAATGAACTGGTGTATGACGTCGTTGGAAAAATATCATGTTCTCTTTGAACTTGAAACGTATAACTACCACCTCCAATAGCAATTGTATATCGTCCTGCCTCGTTTGTTTTAACGGTCAATCCTGTGTCTCTTTCCCCACCCCTATTATTCGATTTGACGTTGATAATCATATCAGGTATAGGCAATCCGCTTTCATCGGTGATGAAAACAGTAATGTTTGTTAAATTTGTATATCGATAGGTTACATCTTCCTTTACTCCATCTGGATAACGAGCGGATACGTAGGAAATATTTCCCTGTTGTTGATGTAAATCGCCTGCAACTTTTCTTTCCATGAAGTCGGATGATTGATACCCTGTTGAGTCGGGTAGTTTCACTGCTGTCGGGTCGATTATTTTCCATTCGTTTTCTTCAGGGATATATACTTCATCCCATTCGTGGTCTTCTCCCGCACAAGTAATTCTTCTCACTGTGAGGTTTGCTTTATGTGCCATTTCCATGAATAGAATTGAATATTCTCCGCATCTTCCACATCTGGTGGTAAAAATCCATAGTGGGTTCTCGTCCCAGGTGCGAACACAGAAATATGGTTGTTCAGAAAAAACAGCAAGCAAGTCATCCACTTCTAACAAAATCTTGTTCTCCCGTGTTCGATAGTAAAGGTTTCCTACATTGTCTGTGCCGTTTGTGGTTCTGTTGAACCATTGTATGATGGCATTGGTTTTTTCAGTGTCATACCTGCAATTTTTTATGAGAGTATTGACCGTGGTCTCCAGTTCTGCTTCTTCATTCCCCGTGTAATATCCGAATCCTGTCACGATTAATGGGGAACATAACAATAGAACAAGTGCTACGACCGAGAGCCGAAAATATAATGTTTGTTTTTTAAAGAACAAATCATGTTTTGGTGCTAAAGAAATAGTGCTCAATCTACCTGTTTTGTGATGTTCACGGAGCAGGAATATAATCCCATGAACCAGTGGTATTGAACCGAGTAAAAGACATAGGTCAATCCATAATATACCTCCAATTAATGTTGATGTCTCACCAAAATAGAGAATTAATAAAAACAGCAATAGACCAACTATCGGTCTGAAAAAACCTGTTCTGAATATTTTTGATGATAAGTCGAATTTCCCTATGAAGAACCAAAGCATGAAATGAATGACAAGGAGGAAGTCGATGTAAGAAATCACTATTATGTTTGTTGCACCAAGGTAAATAATGATGAATTGAATGAACCAGAAAATTATTGTAAAAATTAGCAATGGTTTTTTGGATAGATATGTTCGCAGGTTTTTGTATGGTATTCCTGTTTTTTCCATTACAAACCTCCCGAGAACTATAGATGGGAGGATTATTAATGTTTATCATTGAACGTGGTAATTTACTTTTTATACAAACATGGTATAACATCCTGTTGAGAAGAGGAAAAAAGCAACCATGGAATTAAACGAATTCCTGACGAGGAAAGAAAAAATTGATGTGCTACTCAAAGAACAAGGATGGGTAGTTGGTGATAGAAGTAAAATAATCACTGAAGTTGATACGAAACAATCCGATTTTCGTGCACAGAACTACAAAACCGTTGCAGAGACCCTGAAAAACGATATGGAAAGCAAATACGTCGATTACCTCTTACTTGATAGTTACGGTGCTCCTATTGCCATCATTGAGGCGAAACGCACCTCTAAAGACCCAATATTAACAGCACAGAAACAATCAGAGCAATATGCAGATGACATCCAGAGACAAACCAGCGATGATGTATTCATCTTTCTTACCAACGGCTATGAAATATGGTTCTGGGATAGGAAGCGGTATGGTCCTCGACTCGTGAAAGGATTTTTTTCTCAAAAAGACCTTGAGCGACTACGGTTCCAAGTTGAAGCAAAAACAAAACTAACCGACATCGAAATTGATAGGAAAATTGTCGACCGCTCGAAAAGTATTGAATGCGTTAAGCGTGTGCTTGAATATCTTCAGAAAGGAAATCGTAAAGCACTCATCGTTATGGCGACAGGCACAGGAAAAACACGAGTTGCGATGGAGATTATCGATGTGTTGCAAAAGGCAGGATGGGCACAGAAGGTTTTATTTCTCACTGATAGGACAGCACTCCGTGACCAGGCGATGACAAAAGGATTCAAACAATTTTTCCCTGAAGAATCAAAAAACACTATTTTTGCTGGGAAATTCAATAAAAATGCACGATTGTATGTTTCAACAATTCAAACATTCATGGAAATCTACAACCAGAAGGATAGTTCAGGAAAGTATTTAATTTCTCCTGGAGAATTCGATGTTATTATCTCTGACGAGGCTCATCGTTCGATTTACAACAAATGGAAGGATGTATTCACATATCTCGATGCAATTCAAATTGGATTAACTGCAACTCCTGCTGAATTTATTGAACGGGATACATTTCGTTTCTTTAACTGCGAGAATAAGGTTGCGACTGCCCTATATAGTTATGAGGAAGCGGTAAAAGATGGAGTGTTGTGTGATTTTAGGAAAAATATTTCTGGTGCTCTAACTCATTTTCAAATAGCGGGAATCAAACCATCAGATATTCCCTCAAGTGAAATACGACGATTGGCTGAAGCGGGTATCGACCCGTTTGATATGAATTTTGAGGGGACGGAACTTGAGAAGAAAGTTGCTTTGAAAGGAACAAGTGAAGCATTTGTTCGGGAGTTTATGGAAAATTGTTTAATGGACCAAGCGGGAACTCTGCCTGCAAAATCCATTGTCTTTGCGATAACTAAAATGCATGCGAAACGATTGTGGGAGGCATTTGAAAAACTTTATCCCGAACATAAGGGACGTCTTGTATCCATAATCGTTTCTGATGCACCACGAAAAAAGGATTCCTTGGATGAGTTTGAAAATAAATCAATGCCACGTATTGCAATTTCAGTGGATATGCTTGACACAGGCATTGATATTCCAGAGGTTTGTAATCTTGTTTTCGCCAAGCCTGTTTTTTCACGAATTAAGTTTTGGCAGATGCTTGGGAGAGGGACACGGTCTGATAATGTTTGTAAACATAAAGAGTGGCTCCCCAATGGAAAAAAGGAATATTTTAAAGTTTTTGATTTCATGGATAATTTCGAATATTGGGATATGCATCCCGAGGGAGACCAGACTGAATCAGGTGAAGCAATCACCAGTCGTATTTTCCTCACCAGGTTAAAACAATTGGAGTTTTTTTTACAATCTGGTGATGTTGAAAAAATTGAGCAGGTGAAAAAGAAAATTATTGATGACGTTGCATCGTTGCCAAAGGATTCTGTAAGTGTGAGGGAGAATCTGAAAGACGTCGAGAAGGCATTATCTCCGTCGCTCTGGGATAAGGTTGGTGTTGACCCTGTGGAGTTTTTGAAAAAGAAAATGACTCCACTGATGAAATACAAACAGGACGTGAACCTTAACGAAGCGTCGTATACGTTGAAATGTGAGAAAATCAGTGTTGCTCTTCTTCAGAACGACCGAGCGGAAGTAGAACGGTTGAAAGAAAAGATAGGGGAGATGCTTGAGTGTCTTCCTGATGAACTCAATGTAATAAAACCCAAGATTCCCCTCAAGGAAAAAGTGCTTTCCCGCAAGTTCTGGGAGCAGGTATCGTTTGAGGATGCACAGATGCTTCTTACGGAGTTTTCGAGATTGATGCGGTATATGGCGTCTGAACCTCGGAAAACTATTGTCATTGACATGGATGATGTGATTCAGCAACGGAAACTCATCGAATTCGGTCCTGATGCAAAGCAGGAATACGTAAACGTATATAAGGAGAAGGTGGAAGAGCGAATCAAGATGCTGGCACGTGAACATCCTGCTATCTACAAAATCGAACGTGACGAGGTGTTAACCGAGGAGGATTTACAAAAACTGGAGGAGACGTTGAACAGTCCCGAGTTGTATATCACAGAGGATGTGTTACAGAAGACTTTTGACCAGAATAGAGGCACGTTAGTTCAGTTCATTAAAAATATCCTTGGGCTGTATAAGTTCCCCGACCCTGAAGTGCGGATTAAGGATGCATTTCACACGTATATCATTGAGAACAACAAGCAGTATAGTGCTGACCAACTGAATTTTATCAGGACGATACAGACAGTGTTTGCGAAGAAAAAACATATTGAATTCACAGAGTTGTTTGATGCACCGTTTACAAATTTTGGTGTGACTGCACCGATGCCGATGTTCACTGAAGAAGAGTTACAAGAGTTCGTTAAAATCTGTGGTGTGCTTGAGAAGGAAATCTACGTGAGGAAATGAGTGATGAAAAAAGAATTACCACGTGGATGGGAATGGAAGAGGCTTGGTGAGATAGCAAGAGTTGGTGCTGGGAATGGTGCACCACAAGGAGAACAATATTTTGCAGATGGTAAATATTCGTTTGTTAGAACACAAGATGTAGGAAGAAAAAAAGCAACAAATTGTTTAGTCAATACAACAGACAAGGTAAACGACCTTGCTGTAAAAAAGTTTAATTTAAAGATGTGGGCTCCTCAAACACTTTTGATTCCAAAGAGTGGAGCATCAACATTTTTGAACCATCGAGCACTTTTAGGTTCACCTTCGTATGTAACTTCTCATTTAGCAACCGTAACTGCTGGTAATAATTTATTACCAAAATATTTGTATTTCTGGTCTTTAACTATCGATGCAAAACAACTGACTCATGATGTAAACTATCCTTCCCTTAAACTCTCCGAGATTGAAAATGCGAAAATCCCATTACCTCCTCTCGAAACACAACGTAAAATCGTCACCGTCCTTGAGAAAGCCGAAACAACAAAAGAAATCAGAACACAAGCAGATGAACTAACAAATCAACTGCTCCGAAGTGTGTTCTTCGAGATGTTTGGAGACCCGATAAAAAACCCGATGAATTTTGATATAATAAAATTAAAAACAGTTTTTTCTAAAAATAAATCAGGCACCAAGTGTGGTCCTTTTGGAAGTGCATTAAAAAAACATGAATATGTTGATGATGGAATTCCTGTGTGGATAATGGACAATATCCAAAAGAATAAATTTAATGAAAATGGTTGTTTATTCATCACAGAGGAAAAATATACTTCTCTTCTATCATATTCAGTAGAAAAAGGCGATATATTAATTTCTCGAGCAGGAACTGTTGGGAAAATGTGTGTTGCAACTCCTTCTATGTCCAAGTCAATTATCCATTCTAACATTATACGATTATCTTTGAATCAATCAAAAATTCAGCCAATATTTTTTACTTCTTTAATGGAGTTTTGTAAAGACAGAATTGGGAGATTGAAAACTGGGGTAGATGGCTCATATACATTTATGAATACTGGAATTTTAAATGATTTAGAAATACCTTTACCCCCTATGTCATTACAAAATAAATTTGCTCAAATCGTTGAAAAAATTGAAGAGATGAAACAATCGCAAAAACTATCTCATCAGGAAATTGATAATCTATTTAACAGAATAATACAAAAAGCGTTTATAGGAGAGTTAGTCGCATGAGATTAGCACCAGAATTAAAATCAAAAATAGACGCACTCTGGGATAAATTCTGGAGCGGTGGACTATCAAACCCACTCGCATCCATCGAACAGATGTCCTATATCATTTTCATGAAACGTCTGGAGGATATGGATGTCGTCGAACAGAAAAAAGCACAAGCAAAAAAACAATCCCACAAATCTGTTTTTGAAGGACACGAAGACTGCCGATGGTCAACCTGGAAACACTACCCAGCAGAGAAAATGCTTACCCATGTTCGTGACATCGTGTTTCCTTTTATCAAAAACATACACAATGGGCAAAATACTATTTTTTCAGAGAACATGAAGGACGCTGTATTTCTCATCCCCAAACCCTCGCTTCTGCAAGAAGCAGTATCAATCATTGACGACCTCAACATCACCGCACAGAACCGAGACACACAAGGTGACATCTACGAATATCTATTAAGTGAACTCAAAACAGCAGGGAAGAACGGGCAGTTCAGAACACCCCGACATATCATCAGAATGATTGTAGGACTAATTGACCCGAACATCGGTGATAAAATATGTGACCCTGCCTGTGGAACCGCAGGTTTTCTCATCAATGCATACGATTATATTATACGAAAATACACGAGTCCTGATATAGTAAAAGAAGACGAGGAAGGTTCATACTACAACCTCTACGGCGATAAAATAACCGATAAGAAAACGTGGGACCTCCTTTGGAGTTCATTCTATGGATACGATTTTGATTCCACCATGGTGCGTATCTCACTCATGAATATGGTGCTCCACGGAATACCGACACCAAATATTACTCTCATGGATACCCTCTCAAAACACTACACAGAAGAGGATAAATACACTGTTATGCTCGCAAACCCACCATTCAAAGGAAGCATCGACAAAAGCGACATCAATGACCACTTAACCGTTGGAACGACCAAAACAGAACTTCTCTTTGTCGAACGCATGGTGAACCTCTTACAAATGGGGGGAAAATGCGGTGTCATTGTCCCTGATGGCGTTCTTTTCGGTTCATCAAATGCACATAAGAAACTCCGAAAAATTCTTTTGGAACAATGTCAACTGGAAGCAGTGATTTCCATGCCAAGTGGTGTATTCAAACCATATGCAGGGGTTTCCACCGCAGTCCTCATCTTCGTTAAAGGAGACAAAACAGAAAACGTCTGGTTCTATGACATGCAAGCAGATGGGTATTCACTCGATGATAAAAGAACATTCATCAATGGGAAGGGAGACATCCCAGACATTATCCACCGATACCGTAAACGACATGAGGATACACCCAAGGACCGCAAAGGTAAGTATTTCCTCGTCCCGTTCAACGAGATTAGGGACAACGATTACGACCTTTCCATCTCCAAATACAAGGAAATCAAATACGACGAGGTCCAGTATGAAAAACCAGAGGTCATCATCGAGAAAATCGAAGACCTTGAGGACCAGATAAAAATCAATGTCAACGAGTTAAAACACATGCTAAAAAATACATGAGATTACTGATAAATATTATGTATTATCATAGGTAAAATCTTCTGATAAAAAATTGTAATTTTAACCCCCGAAATTAAACTGACATGCAGGTTTCATACGAAAAACTCTTTTTACACGTTTTTTAGGGTTTTACAGGAGAAAACAGGCTACTTACGATAGGTTTATATCGTAAGCAGAGGAAACAATGTCAAACCGATTGAGACACTAAAACGATTACGAAAATTACAGAATGCAGTCGGTAATTCATGCTTTTTTATTTTCCTCTATGAGAACATGAAATACTTCCCGAAATAAAACAAAGAACTCGTTTTTGCATAAACGATTCGTTAACTCAAGGGTTTCTACTGAAAACGACATTATCGTCTCATCGTAATCAATGGTGCATTGTTTGTTTAGTTTGATGGTGGTTTGCAGATAAAATCTGTTATCATTGAATGGAGAAGATACGAAGTTACATGGTATTTTTTTACCAGTATATTGACTAAATATATCATCGACATAGAGCCGTGGTATAACTCCATACCTCTTTTTAGGTGGAATATTCGGGCTTTCAATAATCGGATTTTGCTTGTTGGTTTTATATTGAATATCTTTGTATCTATGAACCAAAGAATTACGTATGAACAATAAAATACTCAATAGAGCAGAATCGTTGATTGATTTGTTATGGTAGGCAGGTAATCCATTGTTATTATCAACAAAGAATTTTCCAATATCCTCAAATTTGTCAATCGTTATTCCATTGTAAGATTTTTTATTCCTCGTATAGAACTGTAGAACATACATAATGGATTCTGTGATGTAACAAATAAAATGCTCAAAACGACAGATAAAGACCTCTTGAACACCATCAAATTTATTCCAATCATATCTCTCCGATAAATAATTTAATTCCCAGTTCAAGGATTGAAAATATTTTATCCTACGAGTGAGAGTTTCCAGGAATTCTTTTTCATCGGGAAAAATTGGAATTAATTTCTTTATTCTATCAATATTTTCATCATTATACCATAAATAGTTTTGAATAAAACCCCAATTATAATCCAGGCGACAGGCTTGTCCTGGTTGTAAAAAAATTTCATCTGGTGCAAAAGCCCGAGGTTTATTCATAATCGGAAAATGTATCTATAGCATATTAATGTATTTTCAGATATTGACAAAACTCATAACATCATATTCTTCTTTCATACATATCAATAATTTCTCGGTTACTTGGTCAGGTAACGCAAGTAATACCTTCATCACCGCATCAAAGTTGATACTCTCGATTGATGGAAGTTCACAATTTATCAATGTAGAAATTTTTCTAAAACTTTTTCGTAACATGTTTGTCAAATCAATGCTCTGGGGAGATTTCACGTATCGATGAACACGCCTTTTATAATCGTTCAGATTAACAGTAGTAGAGGGAGGAATACTCGCCCCTTTTTTCACCATTTCTTTCTTATTTTTTTCATAACCAAATAGTAGACATGTGATGCAATCAACAACCAATTCATAACCGTTGATTTCTTTATCAACAAACATATCTGTTTTTTCTGCAAAGAGACCGATGATTTCTCGTATCGGTGCTTCATATAAAAACTCTGATAATATCTTCCGTTCTTCTTTTGTTAAATATTTCTTTTTTTCTCGCAACCCCTTGTCGATGATTTCAAGCAGAGGTTCAGTGGAACTTCTTACATATGCATCTGATGTTTCAAACATACGGGTAATATAGCCTTTGTCGATTAGCGATTTAATTATTTTATAGACCCATTTGCTCGTTGGCTCATGTCTCTCATTCTTTGGAGGATACACTTTTTTATTTATTTCGGAAATTGTGACGGGTTTTTTGTATGCAACAAGCCATATCATCGATTCAAGAATTTCTTGGCTTCTTCTTTTTCGTTCATTCATTAATTTTCACAGTCTGTTATAACAATATAACGCACGGTTTTGACATATAGTTTTCGCTCCCTACTATAAAATATGAATGAACGAAATGAAAGAATGAAGCGAAAGATTTGCGTGTTTTGTTCTTCAGATGATATTCTAATCGAAGATGTGAATGATATTTCTATAAAAACAGAAGAGAACGACTCTTCATTTCACATCAAATATACCTGTAACAACTGTGACAGATGTTGGTGGGAGGAGGGATAAAAAAAAATGAGAAGCAGAACAAATCTATGGGCATCGGTTGAAAAAATAATATTGGACCATTATTCGGAGTTGATTACGGAGAGAATGCGTGATAGTTACTATATTACGAGAGAATACTTGAACGAGGATTATTTAGAAAAACATAAAATCACAAAAATAGAATATGAACATTTTCTCACCAATCAAGGGTATTCCACCTATCGAGATGACCTTTGGAGCGATATTGAACAAAAGCGAGGATTAGACCGCCCTGACGCAAAACCACTGGGTGTCATATACAGTTTAGGACAAGAGATGACTATTTCCCAGTTTAATGAAGTGTATCATCGGGTAAGAGGTTTTATTTTTGTTGAAAAAGGTGGAGAAGCAGAGGACATAAAAGAATTAAGTAATCATGGTTGGGCAGTCGTAGCAGGTCAAGGATATTCAACTCGTTTAATGCGGAAATTGTTTAAAGAAGACAACAGACCTGTGCTTGTATTGCATGATGCTGATACTGCGGGTAATTGGATTTACAAGATTTTTGACATTGGTAGTAGACGAACCAAACATCTGGAATTATGGCTGAATAACGTCACCGATTTAGGATTGAATGAACAAGACGCCATCTTGCTGGGGTTACCTTCACAACCCGAGGCTAAAAGATATAAAAAACAGAGAAAAATACGATATGAACTCTCGGCGTTTTCGGTAGTGAAACATCGATGGGGATTAAGGAACCCTGTGCTGGCATATACCGTTGCAAAAATGAAGGAAAAGGGTATTCGGATTACTCCTCAACCCGAGACGTTAAAGGCATTAATCAAAGAAGATATTCAGTTTAAAATATCCAGAGTATTGAAAGAATTCCAAGAGGGAATAAATCGATTATCAGAGATGTTCATCACATATGCGGAAAATATTGCAGATGAATTGTCTTATCCTGAAGGTGTGGCTGTCGAAGCAGGTGGAGCACCTTTCAAAAAGAAACAATTTTCGTTCCAGGATGAACTGTTTGATGAAGCAAAACAGAAAATACAGGATTTCTTAAACGAAATTAAACCTCAATTAATTAGTGAGGCTCAACAGTCAGTTTATACTCCATGGATTATCGATGTAGATACATATGAGCAAACAATCATTGCAAATACTGATGCTGAAAAAATTCTGAAGATGTTGTCGGGAGATAATAAATGACGGGGGATTTTATGTCACGAAGACGTCGCATGCGAAGGAAGAAGCAGAGACGTCTTTCCCTGTGTAATGATTCGCTGTCTTCATATTCTAATCAGTTCATATCAGGGAAAACTATAAAAGGCGACAAATTTAATTATCTCTTACCGTCGAATAAGACGGCAGGAGGCAACGAACAAAATTGGAACAAAAAATTAATCAAAGAAAGCCAGAAATTTATAAACCAAGCATCACCCAACCCAGGTTGGGAGGACATGGTGAAACAGGATTATGAGTTAAAAAAAATCCTTGAACAGAATCCGATAATTATCGACCCAACAAAGTTCTCATCAATACCTGAACTATTAATCGCAGTAGCACAACACGCAAAACGCTGGCAAAGACTCTGTGATAAGAAGGAATCCACCGTTGAATATCGATTACGTGGTGCAAGACGTATGATGACACACCCAGTGTTTCCTATCAACTTCCACAATCTCACCTATCAACAGTTCGTCGCATACATGACATATAGGGAAGACGTCGAAAAAGCATCACATTGGGCATTGAGAAACGACCTTAATGTGTTCAATATGTTTCGGACTGCATACGGAAAGAGACCAATCGACATAAAACATGCACCAATTGTCGTAGGGAATGAATACTGGTTCTATAAATTACCTCCGATAACACATCATAACGACCGTATAATTCCCTCACCCGATGAAGTGCATCAGATAATCAACTACGAATATTCAAAGGACCCGTATACGAACACATTGTTCCAAACACTGTATGCCCATAGTCACTGGATTGGTTGGCGGGTCCCAAGTGAAATCTGCGTATTAACAGTCGATGATGTTGATTTTGACCACGGCAGTATCAGAATTACGGAACCAAAGAAACATTACAGCACACGCAGAGTAGAACCCGACATCGCAATATTGACAGGAAAAACACGCAAGAGTTTCAAGAACTACCTCGATAAATGGCGACCAAAAGTGGAGTGTAACAAGTCAGGAAACGCTTTCTATCTAACGCCGACAGGACTACCATTCACTCCAAGACACCTTGGACACGAATTAAGTGAACGGGGAAAAAAGGTATTCCCTGCATTCCAACCATACGTCTCACGTCATTGGAACGCCACTGCGATGCTCATACGGACAAAGTTGGAAACAGGCTACTATGACAAACACGATGTGCAGAAATGGTTGGGTCATGAAAAAGAAAAGACAACAGATACCTATGTTGACCAAGCAAAAAGTCTTTTCAAAAAATACCCCTTTGATTGGATTAAACGCACCCTCAAATTCGATAGAATAATCGAAGGGGAAAGTGCGTTAAAATCGAAACAAAGGCGAAAAACCTCGGTTTCGACTGGAAAATCAGGAGAGAGCAGGTATGGACTGAGCGGGATTTGAACCCGCGGCCTCCGCCTTGCGAAGGCGGCGATCTTCCGCTGATCTATCAGCCCCTACTTGGAAAAAAGATAAAAAGAAAGGGTATTTGATTGTTTCCCCTTTGTTTTTTTATTTTGCGTGGATGAATTGACGGTGTTTGGCTTGTCTGAGTGCCTCAACCACGGGGAGTTTATCCCCCATCATGAATTTTTCGAGAGCACCGCCACCGGTGCTAATGTGTGATATCTTGCTACTCAGTTTAAGCTGATCGATTGCTGCGATGGTGTGTCCGCCACCCGCTATGGAGAACGCTTTTGTACGAGTGACTGCAGTGAAGATTTCTTTGGTTCCTTTCTGGAATAGTTTGTTTTCGAAGACGCCGCAGGGGCCCGAGAGGAACACGGTTTTTGCATTCGCGAGGATGTCGTTGAAATGTTTAATTGTTTGTTCGCCGATATCAAAGAGACGGGCTTCTACTGGTAGTTCATTGAGGTTAATTTCTTGTCGTTTCCCGTTTTTTTCTATCGCGAAGTCAACAGGGAGATAGATCTGGGTTGGGTATTTCGCATTCACTTTTTTGATGTTTTCGAAGAGTTCAGGGGTTCCTTCCTCAGCCATTGCGTCCTCATTGATTTTCCCAAGGTTTATCCCCTTTGCCTTAAGGAACGCGTTAGCGGGAAGACCGGTGAGAAGGACGGTGTCAGCGGTTTTATTCGACAGTACGCGGTCAATAGTAACGATGACATCCGAGAATTTTGCTCCCCCGAAAAGAAACACTGCTGGTTTCTCAGGATTTCTCACGACTTTTTCGAGGCTGGTAAGTTCCTTTTCCATGAGTCTGCCTGCTGCTGAAGGTAGTACTGCAGCAAACCCAGTGAGCGAACATTGTGCGCGATGGGCTGCTGCGAATGCGTCGTTAATGTACAAATCCGCGAGTGGTGCGAGGTTTTGTACGAGCAGTGATTGTGCGTGTTCTTCTGGTTTTTTCTTTTCTGTTTCACCAGGGAATTTTCTGACATTATCAAGGAAGACAATAGAACCAGGTTTCATGGTTCTGATCGCGTTTTTTGCTTTCTCCCCGAAGATGTCATCAACGTAGGTGACGTTTTTCCCCAGGAGTTTCTGCAGGAGCTGGGCATGTTTTTGCATGGAGGTGAAATCCCAGCTGCCTTGCTTTCCCTGGTGAGCAAGAATCACGATTTTTGCATTTTTTTTCATGAGTTCTGTAATAGTTGGAAGAGCAAGCCTAATTCTCGTGTCATCTGTAATGTCCAGTGTTTTTTTATCGAGCGGCATGTTAAAATCGACGCGGAGTAAAACAGTTTTGTTTTCGACATTAAAATCATCCAATGTGTTGTATTCTTTCATATAACATAACCTCCTCTTGAACCCTACATCGTTTGTGTTTATTTAAACGTATAGTACTATTTATAAGGAGAACAAGGAGGAAAAGAATAATTTTATTTTTTCCTCGTTGGTAGAAGAGTATTGTTAATGTTTTACTGCTTCCACTGAGACTATACGTTCATTGAACATATAATTCACTAGATCAACGATTCTACAGGAGTACCCCCATTCATTGTCGTACCAGGAGAAGATTTTCGCGAAATTTCCTTTCTCTCCGATGACTTTTGTACTGAGTCCGTCAATGATCGCGGAATGCGGATTGCCGACAACATCAACTGAGACAAGAGGTTCTTCGGTATACTGCATGATGCCTTTCAGGCTCGTCTCCGATGCGTTCTTTAGTGCTTTGTTAATATCCTGCACCGTCGCTGGCATCTTTAATATGCAAGCAAAATCAGTAATCGAACCGTCAGGTGTTGGAACACGGAGTGCCATCCCGTCGATTTTTCCTTTCAAATCCGGGATTACTAGCGCGACAGCTTTTGCCGCACCAGTCGTTGTAGGAATAATTGAGACCGCGGCTGCCCGTGCCCGCCGCAGGTCTTTATGTGGAAAATCGAGGATCCGTTGATCACCCGTGTAGGAATGCACCGTCATCATGAATCCTTGCTCGATGCCAAAATTATCATGCAAAACTTTCACAGGGGGCGCAAGACTGTTCGTGGTACACGACGCCATAGAGATTATATGGTGTTTACTTGGGTCGTACATCTTTTCATTCACACCTAAAACAATCGTGAGATCCGGTTCTTTCCCTAGTGCAGAGATAATGACTTTTTTTGCACCTGCCTCAAGATGTTTCCCCGCACCGTCACGAGTGCGGAATACCCCGGTGGATTCAATGACAACATCAGTATTCAATTTCCTCCAGGGAAGATTTACTGGGTTTACCTCAGAGAAGAATGCGATAAAATGCCCATCAACTTCAACGCCCTCGGACTTCGCGGTGATCTCGCCACAAAATTTCCCATAAATTGAATCGTATTTGAGCAAATGGGCAAGAATCTCAGTGTTACCAAGATCATTGACTGCAATGACTTCAAATTTTTTTCCATATTGTGAATGCTGTAACGCTGCCCGCAGAACGTTTCGTCCTATCCTTCCAAACCCGTTAATAGCTACTCGAATCATCTCCAAACCACGAACGCTACAAAATCTGTGAACATTATATAAGTCTTCCTACAATATACGACTTTGAAGCCTCAATAACCTCAACAGAAACGATATCACCAATGCAGACAGGTTCTTTTAGGATAATTTGTTTGTAGTTTTCTGCTCGTCCCGAAAATGTTTGATGTTTTCCTTTCTCAGTAATCAGAACAGAATATGTTTTTCCGATATGTTCCTTGTTTTTTTCTAAGGTAATTTTTGAACAAACATCAGTAATAATGGTAGAGCGTTCTTTTACAATATGGGTGGGAATCCTCCCATTCATCGCCTTTGCCGAGGTGAGTGGTCTGGCAGAAAACCGGGTGATATTGATGATATCTGGTTTCACCTTCTGTAACAGTTCAATTGTTCTATGAAACTGTGTGTCTGTTTCCGTTGGAAATCCGATGATGACGTCAGTAGAAAGGGTAAGATTTGGGAGGGGCTTTCGAAACCGCTCCACGATCATTAAGAACTCTTTGACGGTGTAACCTCTGTTCATTTTCCGAAGTATTTCGTCATCACCTGATTGGACCGGTAAATGAAGGAATTTATAGATCTTTGGGTGTTGAAACCCTGAAAGAATCGAATCGATATTTTTTCGTACGGTGGCAGGATTCATCATTCCAACACGGACGCGAAACTCTCCATTTAGCGACGATACCCTTTGAAGCAACTCGCCAAGGTTTTTACCGATGTCAAGGCCATAGGACGCGGTGTCTTGTGCGGTAAGCTGAATCTCTTTACAGCCCTGCCTGAGCGCAGAGCAAAGGTCAGTGATAATTTCCTCAGGCGGAAAACTCCGTAATTTCCCTCGTGCAATCCGAGTTATACAATACGAGCAGGAGAACAAACAGCCTTCCGCAATCGCGATCGGGGCGATGACGTCACTAAAATTTTTGGGTAGCAATGTTTTTTTTGTTTCTGTAAACGCGGGCGTGGTTCCAGCAATAATGTTATTAATATACTGGATGTATTGTGCAGGGAGCAGGGATGCATCAGGGACAACTGATTTAATAAGATCAGGTTGAACGGAAGGCATGCAACCGGTGACGATGATCTGTTTGTGTATCTTTTTAAATAGTCTGAGCCTCGAGAGCATACGTTGCTCGGTGGTTCCAATGACGGTGCACGTGAGAAGAATAAGGACGTCAGCATCATTCATATCGCCAATGATCTCATGATGCTGTTGTTCTAACAGACCCACGAGTAACCGTTCATCACTCTTATTTGCGGTACAGCCATAGGTCTCAATGTACACTTTCATGATAAAAACGCAAAGATAGAGAGTCTTATTTAACTGCTTCTGTCAGCCGTTTCAGTACGAATTGTTTATCTAAATTTGATAAAAAGTACCCGGCGCGAGGGCCCTGCTGTGTACCAAGAATGACCTCATATATCGCCTGGAACGCTGTTTTGATCGGTATTTTCGCCCCTTCTGAGATTTCATAGATTGTGTTGTGAATCGTCTCGGGTTCCCAGGAAAGCGTAGGGATTTTTTCCTTTAACATTGTTAGTATGGTTTTTTGCTCAGCAGTCAAAGAAACCTTCGGAAGTGCTTGTTGGACTTCGAATTTCACTTCCTCTGGTGCGAACTTCTCAAGCCAGTACCGGACATGTTCCATTCGTTGCTTTAGGTGTTCCTCATCTTCTTTTTTCAGATCCGTGGGAATCTGCTTGGTTCGTAGGAGGATCTCTTTGACACCATCCCATGTTTTTGCGATCTGTAGTAAGGTCACGAGATGACGGTACGGCAAATGAATCGGCATTGTCGTTGGGACGTGGAACGGCTGCGATAGCTCATAGGTTTTTTTCAAATCCTTCATTCCTTTGGTTTCTTCTTCTTTGCCGAAGTACACCTCTTCCTCCTTATCGTAATCATCAACTAAGGACAGAAGACCAAGCCCCGAGTCAAATACAATGTGTTTGCTTGGCTGGTTGCGCATAATCAAGAATCGAAGTACCTCCGGGGGAGTCATATGGAGCATCTCCTCGCCGCTTAATGCGGTACCTTTCGAACTGTGCATCGCACCCTGACCTTTGAGCATAATGAACTCGTAGACTTGCAAGGCTGGATGAGGGTAGTTGAAGATTTCCTCGACGATCTTCGCGCCGGTCTCCCGGGCACCCCCTACGGTTGCGAGATCCTTCCCGCAGGGCTCAAAAGTAACCCCTAGCATCCTCCACCGTGCAGGCCAGTCAACACGCCAGGGGAGCTTCCCAATGCCTCCTTGTCTGATATCGACCTCACCGGCATGACCGCAGTCACAGATGTACTCAATCGTCGGATATTCATACAATGTCGGATGCGTTGTTGAGAGGCGACCGCAGGTCTGGCATTTCACATTAAAGGGTAACCATTCCTTCGGGATCTGCCGCCCGGAGATCGTCTCAAGAATTTGCCGAATCCTGTCAGTGTTTTCCAACGCGATTTGTATCGATTCGTTATACTCGCCATTCACATACATTTCACTCGCGCGATACACGCGAGGACTGACACCAATCTCCTTTAACGAATTCAAAAATAAGGTCAAAAAATGATCCGCGTAACTTTTATGGCTCCCACAGGGACACGGGATTTCACTAATTGCTTTTCCGACATACTGCGCATAGGTCTGAGGGAGGTACGGATATACCTTTCGTAATGGATCAAAATCATCGCAGACGTAGATGAATTCAGCATCACCGCCTTTCTCAATGAGGCACCGATAGACCGCATCGGTGGTGAGAATCTCCCGCATGTTCCCTATATGGATAGGCCCAGAAGGAGTAATCCCAGTCGCTAGTACATGCTTCTGTTGTTTTTTCAGTAACCTCTCTGCTAAAACTTCTGCCCAATGCATAAAGAATACTCTCCACTATATCTAAATTGGCAGTTATAGGGGCCGTGCTCGGATCAACGCGCGAAGCGGGACTCCACCAACATCATTTGTCGATCGTTTATTCAACACACACACGCATAAGACAGGGTTTCCTTTCTCAGCCTTTACCGCTTTTATTGCGCTTTTGAATGTCTCCCCAGTCCCAACTACGTCATCGACAAGGACTACGTTTTTACCCGCAACACTCGCGTAGTTAGAGGAGAACGCACCGGTCTTTTCATGGTGCGGGCGGAACACCGCAAAATCCAGACAGAGTTCCTCAGCGACATACATCGCATAGGGGATTCCATTAATTGCGATGCCGACAACGACTTCGACGTCCAACTCACGTTTCTCAACTTCTTCAAGGATTATATCAGAGAGTGCATAGGAAATAGACCCGAGACGTGACGGAGACACACCGATAGATCGCCAGCCGACCTTCAACTCGCCCTCCGGTTTTTTCTCTTTCCCTTGATTAAGGAGCCATGATGCAGTCTCTTTTGATACATTCAGTTCTTCACCGATTTCATAATCAGTCAGTCCGCTCTCTTTGAACTTTAACGCTTTCTTAATAAGAGAATCTATTTCTTTCATGTGGGAAACACCCTCGAAATTACGTATCAACCCAGTATATTTAGATGTTTGCTCTATTAACAAAACATAGGTCTATTGCGGCGATAGACGGTTGTGAGTCGATCTGTTGTGCCTAATTTTATTGTACCTTCATCGGGGTTGGCGAAAGATATATAAGTTGTGCCTATATTAGGCATAACATGAGCTATATTCGAAGTA